>OLHA01000422.1_pt1 | contig 24778 bp, 11 predicted proteins | sample 1605961 | NCBI WGS metagenome assembly OLHA01 (sample SAMN03283288) | human gut metagenome | biome: human-associated habitat; material: feces | host: Homo sapiens | place: Peru | collected 2012
TATGAGATAAAAACTTATCTCATTCTCAATCACTTATAAAAAATACGTACTTTCGTACCCAAAATATGTAAGGAACAGATGTCTAAATCTATTTTAAGAACATTTCTCGTTGTCTTGCTCTTGCTTGTGCAGGAATCATCTCATGCTTCATTTTGGGATACAGGACAGCTTTACCGATCTATATCCGTGGATGAAGGATTAGCTGGTTTGACAGCTACAGACTTCTGTATGGATAGAGATGGGCAATTGTGGATTTCTACTTCACAGGGCTTGAGCTTGTATAATGGGCAGTTTGTAACTTCTTTTGAAATTCCTAATGTCTCTTCTCGTAAGGCGTATTGCTTCCATGTAGATGTAAATGAAAAAGGTGATGTTTATGTAGCTAGTGGAGGTGGCTTGTTTGTCTTGCGTTTTGGAAAAGATAAACTGGAACGATTGGTAGATCATCAAGTTCTTCATGTAAAAGTTGCGGGCAATCTTATCTATTATGGTGACAAGGAGGGTTTGCATGTAATTAACGGTAAGGGAAAGACGGAAACATTGTTTCGTTGCTCCTTGGAAGACCTATCTGTGAGGTGCATTCGTGTGAATGGAAACAAGGTGTGGTTTTCTTTAGCTCGTCGCTTTGGGTATTATGATATGCAGACGAAGAAAATCAAAGTGCAGGGCATAACTTCCAATTCTTCACTGACTGATTTTTCTGTTGTAGGCAACAAGGCATATATAGGTACGAAAAGCAACGGCTTATTGTGCTATGATGTTTCTACACATCAGTTGCATGAGGTGAGCGCAGTGTTGGGCAAGGTAATCAATAGTGTGAAAGTGACGGGTGACAATCTTTGCGTGGGAACAGAAGGATCTGGTGCCTTTTTGTTAGATGTCAAGACAGAACAATTGAAGGAACAATTCTCGTCATTTTTACAGGGGCGTCATTATATTCCCGATAACACGCTTTCAGCTTATTTGCGTGACGAGCATGGCATAGATTGGTTTGGTATCTTATCTTATGGACTTGTACATAGTTATTATGCACGTCCTGTATTCTCCTTGTTTACAAAAGGAGATTTCTCGACAAAGGGAATGAAGGTGAGATGCTTTTGTCAGGATGGGGAAAATATACTGATAGGAACACGCTCTGGATTGTTTTATCTTTCGGGAAAAGAGTCTTCCCCACATTATTATTCTCCTGATAAATTTGGCGCAAGTACGATAACTTCTATAGAAAAGTTGGGGGGAAAGTATTATGTGGCAACGAATGACAATGGATTGTTTGTGCTAGATCCTGTTACGGGAAATTATGAGCATGCACAGGGGCATATCTTTTTTCAGTCCTCTAGTTTCTACCATGAAGCGATAGCTCCTACTGGCGATTTATGGGTGACGGGAAGCGAGGGAATTTTTGTCATTCAGCCTTCTGGCAAGACTCGTTTGGTCTTGGTACAAGATAAAAAAGTGCGCCGTATGCCCATGCATGGTATCGTCTTCGATTGCTATGGACGTGCCTGGATAGGCTCTAATGCGGGCATCATATTGGTAGATAGCAAGAACTATCATATTTATAATTATAAGTCGGATGCCAAGAGTTTTGAGAATTCAGCTTATTATAAGGTCGTAAAAGGACATCATGAAAAAATCATAGCTTATAGCAATGACAGCGTGAGGATTTATGACCCGAAAACTTTGAAATATCAGGGATTTGCCATGCCTTCGCTTGTTGTGGGCGAGGCGTGCAATGCTTTTTTTGATGATTGTCAAGGACATTATTATATGTCGAGCGAGAAGGGCTTGTTTCGTTCGGATTATCAGTTTGGTAATGTCCAACGGTTGGGATATATGCAGGGCTTGAATACCAGTATGGTTGCCAGCGATGGTATTTTTTGTTCTTTGGGACATGTGTGGTTTTGTACTAGTAATGGTCTTTATCGTTTGATAGATGGGGCATTGGATAGAGAAGATGCTACTAACACTCGTTTTCCGATAGCTCTTTATCGCCTTTTTATAGGAGAGGAGCAGGCTGGTGTTGGATATGAACGTAAGGTCTTGAGGGAGAAGAAAATCTATACAACTTGGAATTTCTTCCAGACTCCTATTTATTTTACCCCTGTATATGAAGATTATGCTCGTACCGATGGCAGAATCTATGAGTATCGTATTGATGAAGGAAAATGGAATGCTGTTAAAGAACCGACAATTAGTATCTTGGGACTATTTCCTGGCAGACATCAACTTACGGTAAGACTGTTGGGCTTATCTTCTTCGGAAACGACCTATCAGATTTGGGTTGTTCCTTCCGTAGCTTTTGTCTTGGAGATATTGGCTATTCTGTTGTTGTTGGGAGTCGGAATCTATTTCCGTTCTTATCGGAAGAAAACGAAAGTCTTGTTGGATGAGCGTAATATCATTGAGCAAGCTTTGATAGAGGTGGAAGATGTTCAGAATCAAGAAGAGGAAAAACTGGAAACATCTCATGTGGAAAGTAAAAAGCCTGTGAAAGTTAACCATGCGGAAATGGAGAAGTTGTTCTTGCGTGTGGATGAACTGATGAAGACGGAAAAGCCTTATTTGAGCCAAGACATGCGATTGAGCGACTTGTCAACGGCAATGGGAGTATCTAATGCGATTTTAAGTAATATGTTTAAGTATTACTTGGAATTAGGCTATTATGATTATGTAAACGGTTATCGCCTGAAAGAGTTCAAGCGTTATTTGGAAGAAAAAGCTTATAAGCAATATACCATTATCGCATTGAGTGAGAAATGTGGTTTTAAAAAGTCTTCCTTCTTTACGACATTCCGTAAAATGGAGGGCATGACACCGACGGAATATTTGCAGAAACATACTTAAATCCGAAAATGCAGTATGGGATAGAGACCAAATCGGCTAATGAGGCTGGTTTGGACTCTAAATTTATAGTATTGATTTATAGTGTCTTGCGTTTTATGGATTCCAAATTATTCTGATTGGATTTCTCTAGGATGCCAAAAATAAGTTTTATGGGAATAAAGCACTATCTTTGCATTCGAAAATATCTGAATAGAAACAATAAAGAAACCTATAAATGGAGACAATGAATCAAAACAACAATTTAGAAAATCAGCAAAAGGCATTGGTCAGTAATCTCTGTACTGAGAGCCGAAATGAATTCTTGTTGTATTTCTTGAAGTACACCAAGGATGTGGATAAAGCCGAGGATATGACTCAGCAGTTGTTCATGCACCTATTATTATATAAGGGGACGATTCTTCCTGTAACCTTGAAAGGTTTTGCTTTTCAGGCAGCTCGTCGTCTGATTATTAATGATGCCCGTACCAAGGCAAGACACCAGAAGTTGCTGGATTCTTATTTGGATTCATCTTGGAGTGATATAGAAACTACTGATGCTTGCCAAATAATGACTTGTGCCCAAGTATTGAATATGGAGAAAGCTGCCATTGCTACCCTTGGCAAAAAGGCAGCAGAGGTATATGAGTTAAATCGTTTTGATGGATTGACTACCGATGAGATTGCAGAGAGAAAGAATGCCAAGCGCAGAACTATCGAGTCTCATCTCTATTTCTCTCGTCGTCAAGTAAGACAATTACTATCACGGGTGATGGTAATTATAGTTTTTTTGTTTTCTTTCTTAACTCCATTGCTGGCTACAAATGACAATGGACGCTATCTTTTCGCTACGCAATCTCGTATCCAGCTGGCTAAGGAACGTGTGGCAAATGATACTGCGATGGCTCGTTATTGGAATCTGTTGAAGACTAAGGCCGATGCTGCTTTGAAGAAAACTGACCTCAATAACATGGAATATGTTGCCTTGGCTTATCGTATGACAGGTAAGAAGGAATATGCTGAGAATATCCGAAAGACTTTATTGCAGTTTGACAAAAATGTTTCTTGGGGCAGTGCGGAGATGTTGGCACGCAAACCTCAATGGCGTTCAGACTTGGGACAGTCTTACAAGTGTTTCTTGGCAGCGGTAGGTTATAATGCCGTTCGTAATTATTTGTCAACTTCCGACCGCTCCAAAATAGCCAAGATTCTCTATCGAATTGGTTTGCAACCTGCCATTGGCGATTGGATTAATCCAACTACCCGCATTCATACTCTCAACTCCATGGGACATAATTGGTGGCCTGCTTGTGCTGGACAAGGTGGAATGTTGGCATTGAGTTTGTCAGAGGATTTACCAGAGGCAAAAGTTGCTGCACGACAAGTTTTGGAGGCTATGCCTCAATGGTTTGGTTTTGAGGGAGATGTTCTTCAAAACAAGCCTCGTAGCTTCGATGAGGCAGGGGGAATGTATGAGAGTGTTGGTTATGCTAACTATGGCATCCAGGAAGCTCTGTTGTTTTTGGTTGCCTATAAAAATATGAATCCTCTGGTGAATTTGCCTAAGATTCCACAGTTAAGCAAATTGTCGGATTTCTATTTTCATGTGAGTTATCCTACGTCATCCATACTGAATTGCATGAACTTTGGTGATACCAATATGTTTGTCACTGGTTTGGGTAATTTGTCATTGGCGGATTACTTGGGTTATCCTTCTAAATATTTGGGTTGGTATGCAGGCATGGTGAAGGATGGTTTGAATCGTGAAGAACTTTATCGTGACCATCCTATCGGTTTCTTATACTCTCTTTATGATGTGAAAGATCATGTAAAGGTGCCTTACTTGCCTACTTCTCATTTGTGGAAGGACTTTGGTTGGGCAACCATGCGTGATTCTTGGAATAAGGATGCTACAATGTTGGCGGTAAAGTCTGGTTATACATGGAATCATTCCCATGCGGATGCCAATTCTTTCATACTTTTCCATCATGGAGTGAACATTATCAAGGATGCAGGTAATTGCAGTTACCCTTTGGAACAATATCGTAAGTACTTCTTTCAGAGCCAGGCTCACAATGTGGTATTGTTTAATGGGGAAGGACAGTCTAGGGAACAACAGTATCATGGTGCCATGTTGCAAGGAAAATTGCAATATATGATGGATGGTGGAAACATGAAGTATCTATTGGCAAATGGTACAGGACCGATGTCTGACAAGTTGATTCGCAACTTCCGTCATTTCCTTTGGTTGGACAAGGTGGTCTTGGTCATAGATGATTTGGAGAGTTATGAGCAAGGAAGTTATGAGTGGCTTTGGCATACAAATGGCAAGACTTGGAACAACAATGGACGGTTGAGTGTAGAGAATGGCAATGCCGCTGTTGATATATTGCCGCTCTATCCAGCTTTGATGGTGCCATCGGGTTTTGTGCATGATTACCCTACCTATTTATATATTACAGAGCATAAAGGTCCAATTGACCATCACCAAGATCAGATGGAAAGCTATTATGGCTTAAACCTGCCACAAAAAGCAAAGAAAGTAAAAGGGATTACTGCGATTCTTTTGAAGGATAATCCTAAGGATAAGGATTTGCCTGTATTTGAAAAGAGACAGGGAGATGATTGGATTGGAGTCCGTATGACCCAAGGTGATCAGGTGACGGATGTCTATCTCAACCAACTGGCAGATGGAACATTGATGCATAGCAACTCTTGGATTCAAGCAGATGGTTGGACGACGGATGCCTATATCTTGGCGGTCACTTATAATAAAAAGGATGGGGCAGAGAAAGCCAAGCGCATATTTGTAGGTTACGGCAGTTCTTTGAGAAGGCAAAATGAGGTTTGGTATTCTTCCTTGAGCAAGCTGTATTATATGCAGACTGAACAACAGGGAAAGGCGCAGTTCTTGATAGACGGTGCAGCGCATTATGATGCTATCTTTAAGCCATTGAAGAAAACTTCACAAGTATTAGTCAATGGAAAGTTGACTTCTGTGGAGAAAGCCAAGTTAGGTGTAAGGATACAAAAATAAAGGAATATGGACAGGAAATGATAAAAAGCACCAGTTTGGATATGTAATATTCCGAATTAAACAAGTTGGAGTGTTCAAGGGTAGGGAAAAGCTGAAGTTTTTCTGTTTTTCTATACCTTTGCATCCGACAAACTTAATAACAATGATCAATTAGTAACAATATTCATTTAAAACATAATGACTATGAGAATTAGACATTTACTTTTGGCAAGTATGGCTTTGTCGGCTTTGCCTATGATGGCACGTGATGTGCATGGTGTTAATGGTTTCTACAACTATACTGCGCAGCAAATCAACGCTACAGGAAATATGTTTAGTTGGTTTGTTGAGGGAAGTAAGTATGAAGGCTTTAAGCATTCAGATATGCTTCTTGATGGTGACTATTTAAAACTTATCTTGGGCAAGAACAGTGATGAGAAAACCATGGATGCTGGTAAATTCGCAACAACTACCCAAGCTTGTCAATGGCGTGCTTCTTTTGATTTCTTGCATGACAAGAAGGGAGATTCTGGTTTGCGTTTGAAAGTGACAAAGGAGAATCCGGTTGTTGCAATCAAGTTTGCTTTGCCTATCAATGTTTTGGATAGTTGTAAGACAGATGTAGGCACGGAGATGTGGTGGATTAATCCTGTGACAGGTGCTTGTGAGACTATCGGATGGCAGTATGGTATGGAGGGAATCAACAACGGACGTTGTGATTTTGTCAAGAAATATCCTGGAATCAAGGTTAAGACTTCCAAGGACGAGAATGATGCTGGTCGTGATTCTGTTTCCATGGCTGGCAGATTTACGCAGAAACTCGATAATGGCGTAGTCATGCGTTTCCAAACCAATGATAAAAAATGGGAAGGTGAGAAAAACCTCGTCGTTTTGCGTTTGCCAGACAATGAAGATAAGGCGGAGTTTATCGTATTGGTAAACTATGCGGCAGCTCGTGACTATTATAACCCAACCTATTATTATTTGGCAAATCATGATTATATCGAGATTCCAAGTTGGCACTTGAACTTTGGAGGTTGGGCGAAGGACTATGATGAAGATGGACTGGATTTGCCAGAGGAGCAACGTCCAACCATGTATCTAAAATGGGTTAAGACCTTTAAAAATATCGAGGATGCCGTCAATAACGAAATCACCAAGGAGAATAATTGGGGTGATGGAACAGAAAGTATCGCTAAGTCACGTCTCAACTATGCCCTTTATTATGCAGAGCAATACTTGAATGGTTTCTTGTTCCGCAATGCAGAGTATCCAGAATTGGACGATATGGCTTACAAGGCCTATAAGGAAGCATTCGATGCAGCGAATAAGGTCTTCAATAATGCTTCTTCTTCTGATGCAGATTATGAAGTGGCAGTTAGTGACTTGGAGAAGGCTAAGGTGATATTCCTCCATGCGGTAGATCTCAATAAAGAGTTAGTTTACAACTATTTGAGAAGCGCAAATGGTACTTCTTCTTTGATTGTTGGTGCTGCTGATGTCACTGTGGGTGATTTGACAGGAAAAGCTTTAACGGCAGGTAGCAATGAAGCTGCTGTTGCATTTAGCTTTGTTCCTACAGGTGGACAGATAGATGGACAGCGCTCATTTAATCTGAAAACTTCAGGCGGAACAATAGTTCAGGCTTCTGATGGAACCCTACTTTTGGTTAGTGAGACCAATAATCCTGCAATCTTCACGATGGCAAATCGTGATGGTGAAAACTATGACTTGAAGTGTGGGGATTACTACTATTATCTCGACAATAATGGTGTGTTTACTGCAACCAAGGCTTATGCAACAGTTGATCCAGACGACTATGACGCTATGAGTAACTATATGTTCACCGTAGAAGATGCGTTAAATGATTATGTTCTGAAAGCTCCAGATTCAGAAAAGACAGGTTTGTTTGAGGGATGGGAATTCAATGATGCTCCCGTGGATGATCCTTCAACAAAGGGTGTATATAATGGACAGACTTTGACCATGGCAGAGTATGGCGAAACCAAGATGGTTGACAATTGGCGAATGAGTCGTTGGCGTTCATTCTCTCGTGTAAATCAAGAAACGGTAAAGAATAGCGATAATACTGATGCCAAGTGCCTTGTCTTGACTTCTGCACCTACTTATGCGTCATGGGATGGTTCTTCGACAGGTCTTGTCAACGACTTCTCTGGTCCTGCAGCTATGCGTTATGATGCAGGAACACAAGAGCCTTTCTATGCTTGTGACCCAAGTCCACGTGATGAATCTATAGCATTCAACATCAATGCAGGTATCAATCGTTACTTTGCGATTAAGATGAAGGGTACAGCGGATGTAGGCTTTGGTACATTAACCTTCTTGGGCAAAAATGATCAGGTTGTCATCAATGCGAAGCAAATATCAGGTGTCAAGGGCGATGTTGTGTACTGGGATATGCTGAACAGTGGTTTCTCTGTAGGCAAGAACTTGTTTACCAGTGCCTTCTTCTCTCCTACAGGATTTACTTCTGCAGATTCTAAACTCTATGTTGATTGGATGAGAACATACGATGCGGTATCTGATATTCCAGAGGAGAAGTTTGCTGATGGTGTAGCTACAGGTATTGAAGAAGTTGTTGCAAACAAAGATGCTCAGTTCTTGGTATCAGGTAATACTGTATGTTTCATGAATGGTGGTAGCATCTATGGTGTTGATGGCACTTTGAAGGCTCAGGTGACGGGTCGTCGTAACGTTAACTTGCCTGCAGGTGTTTATATTGTGAAGACTGCTTCCAATAGTAGAAAAGTTGTAGTCAAATAATTTTGTATTAGTTAATGTTGATGGGAGCAAGGTGGTTCTTGGCTCCCATCAATTACCCTAAACTATCAGCCTATCTTGGGCTCATTAACGTAAATTAAAAATCTCAATTATGAAGAGAAACCTCTTGTCTCTAATGGTTGTCGTATTCTGCTTGGGAGCAATGATGCTTTCCGGATGTAAGGATTCAGACAATATTGGTGGAAATTATAAGACTTTTGATGGAGAGACCATCAAGGACTACATGGATAATCATCCTGAGTTCTCTGAGTTTGAGCAGGCATTGGACCAAGTGCATGCTTTGTCCCTGTTGTCTTCATATGGTAAATACACATGTTTCTTGCCTGATAATGATGCGGTCAACGATTATATAAAGAGAAACGGCTTTGATTCTTTTGAGGCTTTTCTTGACTCTACGGATGCCGTGAAAAACATGGTGTATTATCATCTGATAGATGGAGAAAGCCATGGGGCGGATGTTTATACTACCGCCTATTTTAAAATCGGAAATATCGAAACCAAGAACATGCTTGGACGTTACCTTTACACGACTGTGACTCCTGATGGTGCGTCTTGGTTGATTAATAATAATTCAAAAATCATTGGCACCAACAATATGATGGTGAATGGTGTCATACATCTTGTAGATAGAGTGGTTGAAGGAAATAACGAGTTGGTGAGTGACTATATAATGAAAGATCCTCAATTCTCGATTTATACACAAGCATTGAAGGCTACGGGATTGATAGATTCATTAAGCCTTGTTGAGGACGAAAGCTATGTTCAGGTGGCAAGTACAGAGCCGAGTGCTCCAACCCCAGCCAAACGATTGTATGGCTATACGGCATTGTTGGAGCCTAATACCGTCTTGCAGAAAAATGGTATAAATACTCTTGCCGATATGCGTAAATATGCCGAAGAAAAATATCCAGACGGAAAGGGCTTGCCTGATACTGACAGACAGAGTAGCTTAAATATGTTTGTTGCTTATCATCTGATACCTTACAAGTTGACTTCAAGTCAGCTTTGTCCTACTCGTGGTCTCACAGTTACCAGGACTTTCTATGATATTGCGTGGCAAACAGAAACTTTTAGAGATGGCAAATATTCACTGGACAGTTATCTTTTTCCAATGGCTCCTAATACCCTGATAAATGTTCAGGAGTTTGTATGGAGAGATCAGGATGCGCAGGCACCAATCTTTAATGACCCACGTAATCCGTATGCTCCACAATACAATAACCTTGTGTCTGAGGCAGATGATGTTGTTACAATAAATATAGGCAATAGCAATATAGATTGCCTTAATGGTATTGTACATTCGTTGACCAATATGTTGTATTTCCGTGATGACATTTATCATAAACGCATCAGAATGGATTTTACCCTCTTTTTCCCAGAAATGTGGAACAATGATATCCGAAGTCATGCTGCTACGATTCCATATGGCTATTTGTCCAACCTGAAGTATGAAAATACGGATGACAAATGGGTTAGATATTGGTTGGAATATGGTGGACACAGTTATTACCTCGGTGATAATTACAAAGTATGGGGGCGTGGTAACTTTGATATAACAATAGGACCGATTCCTTCTGGTAGTTATGAGGTTAGAATAGGATATCATGTTGGTGTGTATGATTGTGGAGTTGTTCAGTATTACTTGGATGGTGAACCTTGCGGTATTCCTTTGGATCAAACAATCAGTGCGGCAAAGAGTACTGAGATTGGTTGGAATCAAACTTGGTTCTATCTTTATGGTGGAGTTGAGCAAACCCCAATATTTGCTTGGCTTTCTGGTCGTGAGACGGCTGACGATTATTATGGTTACGACAATGACAAAGCCATGCACAATTTGGGGTATATGAAAGCTCCCGATTGTTATACGGCGAGGGAGTTGGCAAATGGTAATTTTGAGCCAATTCATGCTGGTACAGCACGTAATGATGCATACTCTGTAAGACGAGTTCTGAAGATGGTTACTTGGGATAAAACAGAGAAGCATACCTTTACTATCTCAAATTTGATGGATAAGGGATTTGATTTGGATTATATTGAGTTCATGCCGAAAGACATGATAGAAAACGAGGATACTCATTAAATAACATGGTATAATTATGAAGAAAAATATGAAATTCCTGCCTTTCAAGAATTTAGGTGTCGCATTCCTATTGGCAAGTTTGCTGATGCCGATCTCTTGTACGGATAAGTTTGATAGTGAGGAAGGACATACCCCAACTTGGTTGGGTAGCAATATATATGACTATTTGAATGGTCGAGGTGACTGCAAGAATTTTGTACGTCTCATCAATGACGAAGGTCTCAAAGATGTGATGCAATATTCTGGTAGCAATACTCTGTTCTTCTGTAATGATGATGCCTTTGAACGTTTCTATCAGAACAACGACATGGGAATTCGGAGCTATGAGCAGATGCCTGAGTCGTTAAAGAAGTTGTTCTTGCGTTTTGGTGTTATAGAGAATGCTCAGCTTATAGAGCGTTTGTCTTTGTCTGACAAAGGAGCTATCATGTTGCGTCGAACAACGGATATGCAGGTGTCTGATACTATTCCAGTTGTAGAAGCAGGTCAATTACCAGACAATTCGTATTTTGAAACCTTGAGAGCAAAAGGAAAACCTGTAAAGTTGTTGCAAGATGGTACTCAATGGACTTTGGTGCAATTCTTTCCAGAAGTGATGAAAAATAAGGGCATTACGAATAAAGATTTGCAATTCATCACAAGAAACAGTTCTGCTTCTACCGATAGTACATATCTTTATGATAATCGAATTGTCAAACAAGATTTGGTATGTAAGAATGGCTATTTGCATGAATTGGAAAATGTATTGCTGCCACCAGAAAATATGGCAGGATATATACGAAAATCTGGTGACTTGCGACAATTCAATCATTTGTTGGAGCGTTTCTGTGTTCCGAATCTTTATGGCAAGACGGAACAAGGGGATTCAATTTATGAATTGAGATATTTCAATAATGGAAAACGTGCGCTATTGAAAGATCCGCAAGGAAATACAGCACCTGCAACTCTTATTTTTGATCCAGGATGGAACATGTATGCTTCTTCTATGACGGTGGGAAATCAACAGGAACCTTACCAACAGACCATGGGTTGTATGTTTGCACCAACCAACGAGGCTTTGGAGGAGTTCTTCTCCCCGACAGGTGAAGGTGCTGATTTTTACAAAGCTTTCGGTACTTGGGATAATGTTCCAACTACGATGGTGGCAGACATTATCAATTCTCATATGAAAAACAATTTCTTAACTGCACTTCCTAGTGTGTTTGATAAGTTGACAGATGAGAATGGTTATTCGATGGATGTGAAGGAAAGTGATATCAAGGATACTTATGTCGCAAGAAATGGTTTGGTGTATATATCTAATAAGGTGTTTGCTCCACAAGATTATAAAACCGTTATGGGACCAGCTAAGATTGATGTGAATAATTCGTTGTTCAGTCAGGCAATTTGCAATACTGATTATTCATACTACGCCTATTTCCTTCGTGCCCCAAAGAATGTGTATTACTTCTTTGTCACTCCTGATAAATATACCAAGGGGTATGTTGATCCTGTGGCGCAAGGCTACTCTTCGTCAGCGTTGAAATGCAAGCTTGACTTTTATGTCAACTCTGCCAATAAGATTGTGGCTACACCGATTAATATAGAGTCGGGTGATACCATCATCAGTACAAAACTGCCATTGGGTAGTACAGGAGTGGTTTCTACTGGAATGAAGAGCCGTATGAATGACATCCTTGGTACTCATACCATTGTTTGCTCATACGATGGAGAGCTGGAAGACCGATTGGCACAAGGGCAAGAGTATTTCGTCAGCAATACTTATGCTCCAGTCCATATAAGTTCTCTCCATGTAGGTGGAAAGGTGAGTGCGCCTGGGAATGCGAAAGACTTGAATGTGTTGCAAACTTTCAACAAGAGCAATGGACGTACGTTTGTCATAGATGGTTTACTCCAAAGTTCTACTCATTCGATTTATCGAATCTTGAAGAATCATCCAGAGTTTAGTGAGTTTTTCAATATCTGTGAGGCTATCGGTATATTCTCGTCTAGTTCTGCTGACGGCAATGCCGCTGTGGATTATATGGTGAAGTTCCTTAATCGTTTCCATTATACCGTGTATGTGCCGACGAATGATGCCATCAGAAAGGCGCAGAAAAGTGGAAAGATTCCTACTATCAGTGATTGGGAAAACGAGGGAGATGCTGAGGTGAAGGAACGGATGACAAAGAAGTTGAATAACTTCGTGAAGTATCATTTCCAAGATAACTCTGTGTTTGTTAAAGGCGCGAAAGAAAGTGGAGCGACCTATCTCTCGTCAACTCTCAATGAGTCAACCAAGAAGTTCTTCCCTATCAAGTTAAACAATACGGGTAGTGCTATCCAATTGATAGATAACAAAGGACAAACGGCAAATGTCGTTACATCAGGCAATCTCTACAATTTGATGGCTCGTGACATCATTGTAAATAATAAAGATAAGAACTCGGCTACAGAAATGGTTTCCTATTCTTATGCCGTTATCCACCAAATTGATCATGTTTTGAACTATGAATAAAGTGACAAATAAGATTTTGAACAAAAAGTTAGTAGCTGTCGGCATGATGTTGATGGTATCTTCATGGGCTTGGGCTCAGCATACCATTACGGGTAAGGTGACAGATGGTACTACAGGAGAAGAAATCATTGGTGCTTCTGTAACTGAGGTCGATGCCACAGGACGTGTGATTTCTGCTGCTGTCACCAATATCAATGGTGAGTATTCCTTGGTCATCAAAAATCCCAAAAACAAGATATCAGTTTCATACATTGGCTATAAGAACCAGAAGATAACCCTGAAAGGTCAGACTACATTAGACATCAAACTTCAAGATTCTAGTATTGGTGTTAATGAGGTAACGGTTACGGCTAGGCGTAGGGCAAGTGGTGAGAACGGTTTCAATATCTCTCAGCGTGAGGTCAGTCAGGCGGTAGGCCATTTCAATTTAAGCGACATGGAGGGTGTTTCTGTAACTTCTGCTGACGATGCACTGCAGGGACGTATCTCTGGTCTTGACATTGTGGGTAGTGGAGTACCTGGTAGTGGCAGTCAGATGCGTATTCGTGGTACCAGTACGATTACGGGTAATGCGCAGCCTTTGGTCGTAGTTAATGGTGTGCCTTTCTCTGGCAACATGGATATAGACTTTGCAACGGCAACAGACCAAGAGTATGCAGATCTGCTGAATGTCAATGTGGATGATATAGAGGACATCACAGTTTTAAAGGATGCGGCTTCCACTGCTATGTGGGGTTCCAAGGGTGCTAACGGTGTGTTGCTGATTACGACTAAGAAAGGTGCCAGAGGAAAAACTCAACTTACCTATTCTTATAAGTTGAGTGGTCAGACACAACCAAAGGGAATGGACATGTTGAGTGGTAACGACTATACCATGTTGATGAAGCAAGCTTTCTTCAACCAAGATCTGACGGGTAGTAATACCTATGCAGATTATTCTTTTGACGAGCTAAACTACAACTATGCAGGTTTCCCATTGGCATACAATTATGACAAGAATACGAATTGGGTGGATGCTGTAACCCAGAAGGGATGGACGCATGACCATTATCTAACATTGAATGGTGGTGGCGAACGTGCCAACTTCCGTTTGAGCGCAGGTTATTATGACCGTACTGGTACCAATCTCAAACAGGAGTTTGAGAGGTATAGCAGCCGTATGCAGTTGGATTATAACATCTCTCAGCGCATTCGTGTGTCAGCGGAGGTGCAGTTTACGTACTCCAACAATCATAAGAATTATCAGTCGCTTCTTGATATAGCTTACAAAAAGATGCCTAACATGTCTATCTACGAGTATGATGTAGAGGGTAACCAAACAGGAAGATATTTCAATATCCCTTATGGTGAAGGCATAGGTAATCCAAGTAGTAAGTTTGACTCCAAGCAGCGCAATCTTTATAATCCTGTAGCATTGGGAAACCTCGCTAAAAATGATGTCAAGACCTATAGGGTAATTCCGAAGATTCAGCTTCAATATGACATCTTTGACCCTGAGAAAATTTATCTCCGATATATGGGATGGGTTTCTATGGACATCAACAATGAGGCAACAGATAAGAACTTACCTTCTTCGGTAGTTTGGGATGCTTCACAGAATTATGCTACAGCTAATGGCACAGAAAGCAATAGCTCGGACTCTCGTACTATCATGACGGAGAATAGCTTGACATGGCAGAGTCGTTTCAAGAACCCAGATGCTCATAACTTGCAGGCGCAGGTGAAGATGCAAACGAGCACCTCTTTCCGTACCTTGCAGTATCTCAAGTCGTATGGTATCCCTAGCTCATCCATGACTGATGCAACCTCTCCTGGTACAATCAATCAGACGCAAAACTCCAATACCGAAGATAAGAGTGTCAGTTGGATGGGACGTTTGCACTATGTGCTCTTGGGACGTTATATCTTTGATGCCAACTATCGTATAGATGGTAGTACCCAGTTTGGTGCAGACAAACGATATGGCTCTTTCCCTGGTGTATCTGGTAAGTGGATTATTTCAGATGAGCCTCTTTTCAAGAAGGCTTTGGGTGATAAGGTTGTTACTTTGTTAGCATTTCGTCCGAGTTGGGGTATCTCTGGTCGTCAGCCAGGCAAGAACTATTTGCAGTATAGCTTGCTTTCGACTTCCAACTATGGCTATATGGATATGAGTGCAGTTTATCCTACTCGTATTCGCTTGGATGGATTGAGATGGGAGAAGGTGACCTCCATGAACTGGGGATTTGACTTGGAGTTATGGGATGGTAAGGTAACGGTCAATGCTGACTGGTATCATAAGCGTACCAACGACTTGCTGTTCAGCAACCTCTCGATTCCTTCTACATCAGGTTTCTCCACCTTATCTTATAAAAACGTCGGAATCTTGGACAATGACGGTTGGGAGTTGACCTTTAACTTGAACAAGATTGTCAATGTGGGTAAGTTCTCCATGGACTTTACATGTAACTTTGCTTCTAATAAGAACAAAATCGTAGAGTTGGATGAGAGTGTACTCAACTCTTATAACAATGTCACCAACTTTGGCAATGGAACATACGGAACCTTGTTGAAAGAAGGGAATTCGTTTGGCTCTATCTATGGTTTTAGATACAAAGGAGTGTATGCCTATAGCATGGACAATATAGACAAGGCATTGGAAGAGAATAAGACTTGTGCGGTGGCGAAGGATGCCAATGGCAACATCCTGTATAATAATGATGGTACTGTCAAGCCTATGTATTATTACTACAAAAGCACCAAGTACCAATTCAAGGGTGGTGATGCCATGTATGAGGACCAAAACCATGATGGTAGTATCGACCAGTATGATGTCGTTTATCTTGGCAATTGCAATCCGAAAGTCAGCGGTGGTTGGGGTATGACGTTCCGATATGACAAGTTCTCACTCAACTTCTTCTGTAATTTCCGTTGGGGTAGTAAGATAGTTAACATGGCTCGTATGAATGCGGAGAATATGTACTATGCTTATAATCAGTGTAGTACCGTGAACTGGCGTTGGCGCAAGGAAGGTGATATGACTGACGTGCCACGAGCTGTCTATATGCAAGGTTACAACTGGTTAGGTTCTGATCGTTATGTAGAAGATGGCTCTTTCATGCGTATGAAATATATTACCTTGAAATATATGTTCCCGACACAGTTGACCAAGCATTGGGGAATCAGTCGTATGAACATGTACTTGACTGTCAACAACCTGTTCTGCTTGACCAAGTACTCTGGAAGTGATCCTGAAATCAACAGTAATGTAGCCACAGGCGTGGTATATGACAACTCTACGACTCCACGTTCCAAGGACTGGACATTGGGCTTGTCGGTGACATTCTAACAATTTGAACCATAACATATAATATAAAAGATATGAAGAAAATATTATCTATATTCATGCTCATGATGAGTCTTTGCTCTCTGACGAGTTGCAATGACTATCTGACGCTGTATCCAGAGGACGATATGGTTGACGATGAGTATTGGGTTGATGGCAATAAGGTGCAAAGTGTAGTTGCCGCATCCTATAGATATATGGCAGAGGATAATGTGCTGCGCAAACTTCTTTATTGGGGAGAGGTGCGTAGCGACAATGTCAGCTACAATAGTGGTGGAAACGATGTAAAGAACCTCTATGATGCCAACTTGCTATCATCTAATAGTATTGTGAAGTGGGATGGCTTTTACAAGGTAATCAATATCTGTAACAATATCATCCAAAAAGCACCTGCCGTTTGTGAGAAAGACCCAAACTTCACAGAGGAAAAGATGCACAACTATATGGCTGAGGCTTATACGATGCGAGCCTTGTCTTATTTCTATTTGGTGCGTGCATTCCGTGATGTGCCATACGTAGATACGCCTAGTGATAGTGAGCAGAAGGACTATATGGTCTATCAAAGTGATGGAGACAGCATTGTGAACTATCTTATCAATGACTTAGAGCAATATGCCATTGCATGGGCACCTGAGGACTGGGATACCGAAGCGCATTCTCATGGGCGTATTACTTTGAATGCTGTTCGTACATTGTTGGCTGATCTTTACCTTTGGAAGGCTTCAGACATTAATAATGCAAACGCTAAGACTGATTACGAGCAGTGTGTGAAGTTGTGTGATGCCATCTTCTCTGATGACCGCTCAACTTTGGTATTCTCAGAAGCCCCAAGTGTGTATAATGAGGTGTTCTATGCAGGAAATGCACCAGAAAATATCTTTGAACTGAATTTTGTAACAGGAGGATTGGCTAATAATGCCACATCGGCTCTTTATGGCAATCCGAATAAAAGTGCGGTGGCGCAGTTTACCAATACACAAAATCTGTTTGCTACCTATGGTGATAATGACCAGCGTCGTTACCAGTATTTTAAGCTAAGCTATACAGGAAATTCCTCAGAGTTGTCAGTGGCAAGCACCAGTATCTTCAAGTATGAGGGAATGAGGGCTGCTTCCGATTATGGTTCGACAGATTATTCCTATCGTTCTAATACAAGCTATGCCAATTGGATCGTTTATCGTTTGGCAGATGTCTATCTGATGAAGGCGGAGGCGCTGGCTGAGTTGGCAAAGATAAATAGCAACATGGAACAGGCTGAGCAAGCAGTAGAATTATGTAATGTCATTCATAATCGTTACAATAATAATTTGGACCAACTGGCGATAGGGCAAATAGATGATGCAGAGACCGTTGTCTTGGAGGAACGTCGCCGTGAATTCTGTTTCGAAGGTAAACGTTGGTTTGACTTGTTGCGCAAGGTGCGCCGAGAAGGAAGTACAGAGAAGGCTCTGCTGATGCTGACTTCTGCTCGAAGCGGCGATGTTTCGCTCTACGAGGCTCGCCTTTCGACGATGGATGCTTGGTATCTCCCGATCTCAAAGACAGAGATGGATGCCAATCCTCATCTTCATCAAAATGCTTATTATGCTCAGAAGGAAGAGTAATCTTTGTAAGATATTCAACCATGTTTTTTGTAAAACGTATTGATAAATAAAGACAATCATGAGAAATCAATTATATCATATCTGCCATCTGATGCTTGTTGCAGGCTTGGCTTTCTGCTTGGTGGGATGTCAGGACAGAGAGTGGGATGACCATTATGGGATGGGAGAGAACATTTCATCTCAAAACGTGATGGAAATATTGGAAAGCCATCCTCAGTATAGCCAGTTCTGCCAGGTGTTGAAAGAAAATCATTTGGATACTTTGCTTTCCGCTGACCAGACTTTTACCATTTGGGCACCAACCAACGATGCAATGATCTCTTGTCAACAAGAAGGCAATGCCATAGATCAGTTTTTGAAAAATCATATTTGTAGATATGTCTATAATGGGGCTGACTTGACAGATACAACTTTGGTTCGTGTAAAGATGCTCAATGGTAAGTTCCAAAACTACGAGCGTACTGCCAATGGATATACTTTTGCCGACATCCCTGTGGCAAGCAACGAAATGGCAGCAAGCAATGGCTTGGTGCATGAATTGCAGGCTGTAGCTCCTTTCTATCAAAACCTATATGAGTATATTCAGAAGGATGGCAATGAGACAGATTCTTTGGCAACTTATTTGAAGTCATTTGATACATACGAATTTGACAAGGCGAATAGTACATCTATTGGAAAAAATCAGTTAGGACAGTTGGTCTATGATTCCGTGTTTACTTATTCTAGTAAGTGGATGAAGAGATATGGTGACTTATATCTTGAGGATAGCCTCTATACGATGCAGGTACCAACGAACAGTGGCTGGAAGAAAGGACTTGCCAAGACCTCCTCTTATTTCCGTACATTTGGTAATCTGATGACTTCGTCGGTTAGTGCGATCAATGTACCTACTCGTACGTATGAGTTTGCTGGTTTCTTGGCAGATTCTCTTTCTCTGGCATATACCAAGGAAAATATGGTGGCCAATTTGGTGTTCAGCGGTTTGGTAAATCCTAACAATGCCTTGGGTGATTCCTTGGTTGCTACATCTGGCGTTTCTTTCCATCATCCTGCAAATCTCTTTGCAGGGGCAGTGAAAGAAACGATGAGCAATGGTGAATTATGGAGAACTGATGAGTGGAATTATCAGCCGAGCGACTGCTTCTTCAAAAAGATTGAGGTGGAGGCGGAAAATGCCGTTAACCGTTATAATGCTTATTCTACCGTGTTGTCTCGTAGCAGCGCTTCTACCATCTATCGAGATTCTGTTTCTGAACAAAAGTATATCGAGGTTACGCCAACGACAACTAATGCTCGTACTCAGCCGACGGTTCAGTTTACCATACCGAACGTATTGGCAGCTACTTATGATATCTATTGTGTGTTTGTGCCTGCTGAGGCTTATTCCGAGGATATCGCAGCGGATAGCACCAAGGTACGTTTCTTCTTGAATTATGTGCATGAAGATGGAACTATGAAAGAGGATGCTGTCATTGTTGGGGGAACGACCCATGAAAAGGCGATGACTAAGATGTATGTGGGGCGCAAGACCTTCCCATTTGCCAACTTCTCAAAGTCTGTATTCCTTGGTAAGGAAAAGCAAGATGCCGATTGTGTTCGTCTTCGTGTACAGGCTAATGTAAGCGCTAAAGAGACTGTCAACTTCTCTCGTACGATGCGAATTGATAAGATTATTTTTGAACCTGTAATTGAATAAAGTAATGAAAAGAGACTTTTTAACATACATAGCTTTAGGACTTGCCCTTACTTCTGCGGCCCAAACCGCCAGTAGAAGAAAGGCAGCACCCAAACCACGCCTTTATGTGAGCGGTATCGTCAAGGATGCTACTTCAAAGCAACCATTACAGGGCGTATCTGTGAAGTGTGGCTTGTTTGAGGCTATCACGGACGAGAATGGTCATTATCGTGTTGGTGCTCTTTCGGAAAGTGCAGTCCTTACGTTGGAAAAGGATGGCTTCGCCCAGCGAAGCTTGTCCATGCGTGGAGATACATTGTTGAACACATCTTTATATAGTGATGCCTTCAATGACAAGATGTCTCCTAAGACATTTTCGAAGGCAACGAACGAGGTGTCCTTGGAGGATGTACTGGCAACTCATTTGGGTAATAGCGTGAGAAGTGTACAGCGTTCTGCAGTCGCAGGCATGGGGGCGAATCTTTTTGTACGTGGTTACAACTCTCTTCAGGCTAATGTGCAACCTCTTTTGGTGGTAGATGGCGTGATTTGGGATGAACAGACATTGACGGGTTCGCTTTTTGAGGGAAGCAGTTTCAATGCTTTGGCTGATATTGATGTAAACGATATCGAGAATGTACAGATTTTGAAAAATGCCTCTGCTATCTATGGTAGCAAGGGTGCAAATGGTGCTATCTTGATTACTACCAAGCAGAGTCATAGCCGTGTTACCAAGATTGATGCCGATGTATCGTACGGATTCAACCTTAAACCTCAGACTTATCGTGTGATGGATTCTAAGGATTATCGTAGTTATCTCAGTGAAATCATCAAGGGCAATTCTGGTTTCTCACACTTGAGCACAGAGTTTAGTGGGATCTTGGGAATGTCTCCTTCGGCTTCCGACTATAAGACTTACCATAACGATAATGATTGGAGCAAAGATGTGTATCGTGTAGGCAATACGACGCACTATGGTATTAGCATTGATGGAAGTGACGATATTGCCAAGTATGCCATCATGGCAGGCTATACCAGCAGTGACGGTACTGTGAAATCTACCGATTTCTCTCGCTTGAATGCACGTATCAATGCAGGTGTTTCGCTTTTGAAGAATTTCCAGATAGATACGAACATATACTTTACTTATATCTTACGAAATCAACAGGATGATGGGGTGTCTGCTAATACATCGCCAACCTTTCTCTCTGAAATAAAATCACCATTCTTGTTGCCTTATAGCTATACGGATGATGGTATGCAATTGACTAATACGTTGAATGACGTAGATGTGTTGGGCATTTCTAATCCTGTGGCAATTATTCAGAATGCGAAGAACAGCAATAAGCACTATCGTTTTGGCTTGAGTATAGCACCTCGTTGGAATATCAATCGTGATTTTTCGCTTGATGGTAGGTTTAGCTACTCGTTTAGCAGTACAAAGGAACATTATTTTCTGCCAATGAATGGCTTGTCGCCTCAGTATGTCCATGGCAACAAATGGCTCAATACCATCAAGGATATGACCTTGAAGCAGAATAATATCTATGGCGATATCCATTTGAACTATCAGCATACTGTGGGGGCATCGCAGTGGCATGCTATGGCAGGTTATCGCTTGATGAAGTCTAGTTTTAAGAGTTCTTATGCGGAGGGTCACAACTCAGGTAATGATAAGATTGTCAACTTGAATAACTCTTTGGCTTTCCGCCGTTTGGATGGTGAAAATACGGACTGGGGAAGCATGGCGTTGATGGGGCAGGTCGATTATACCTATGATAATAGATATAATGTCTGGGCTGTTGTGACGACCGATGCGTCTTCTCGCTTTGGCGAACATGCCAAAAATTCTTATCGCATGTTGGGTGGTACTTGGGCAACATTTCCAAGTTTCGGAGCTACATGGAATCTTGGCAATGAGCATTTTATGCGTTCTCTCCGCTTTGTCAATGATGCTAAGTTGCATGTAGCATATGGTTTGACAGGCAATGATGACTTGGAGGTGTTGCAACGTTATGCCTATCTGCAAGGTGTAGGATATATGGGCAATGCGACAGGACTGAAAATCGGAACATTGGCTAATGACAAGCTGAAATGGGAAACTGCGAAGAAGTTTAATATCGGTGTAGAGTTGTCTCTTTTGAATGACCGCATTGGACTTTCGTTCGACTATTTTAATCATACGACCAATGATTTGTTGACTTATAAGCTGGCAGATATTACTTCTGGTCTATCTACTTATCTTTGCAATGATGGCAAACTGAGCAATAGGGGCTTTGAGGTAGGTATTCAAGGGCGTATTGTAGCCTTGAAAAATTTCTCGTGGTTGTCTTCTCTCGATTTCCAACATACGACCAATCGAATTAAGCAGTTGGCTGATGGAGATTATACAACAGAAATCCTTGGCGGAGAAGTGTTGACGGCAGTTGGTCATCCTGCTTCTGTATTTTATGGTTATAAGACAAAAGGCGTTTTTGCGACTTCCGCAGAAGCGGCTGAGGCAAACTTGAAGATTCAGAAAGCCAATGCTTCTTACAGCGCATTTGGAGCGGGTGATGTACATTTTGTAGATGTGGATGAGAATGGGGTTATCAATGAGAAAGATAAGCAGGTGATAGGTGACCCTAATCCAGACTTGACTGGTTCGTTCTTTAATCGGTTTACCTATAAACGATTCCAGTTGGATGTGTTGTGTTCTTATTCTATTGGTAATGATGTGTACAACTACATGCGTCAGAAGTTAGAGTCAATGCAAGGATTGTGGAATCAAACTCAGGCTGTGAAAAACCGTTGGAAATGCGAAGGGCAAGAAACCACAATGCCACGTGCCGTTTATGGCGATCCGATGGGCAATAGCCGTTTTTCCGACAGATGGATAGAGGATGGTAGCTTCTTCAAAGTGAAGAATGTAAAACTCTCCTACGAATTGCCTATCAACAACACCTATATCCATGGCTTGACTATTTGGGGCGCAGTTAGTAACCTCTTTACTTTTACCAAGTATCTCGGCATTGACCCAGAGGTGAGCATGAATAGCAAGGTTCTCTACCAAGGTATAGACAATGGATTGTTAGCAAATGGCAGATCTTTCTATATGGGAATGAAAATCAACTTGTAGTGGATACATATAAATAGATTAAACGTATGAAAAAGATAACATATATATTATGGGTGTTGGTTGCCGTGGCATGTTCCTCATGTACCGACTTCTTCGATTCGGACTCCAAGAGCATGATTAAGACTGATGGACAGATGTATCAAGATGAATTGGAAACTCGTTCTGGTTTGTTTGGACTCTTGCAAGGATTGCAAAAGATAGGGGATAATTATGTGCTGATGGGGGAACTTCGTGGAGACTTGATGACTACTACAGACAATTCTTCACAGGAACTGCGTGATATCAATGAGTCGAACATAGAGTCTTCAAACTCTTACTTGCAAGAGAGGGAGTATTATGAGTTGCTCAATAACTGTAACTATTATATACAGCATCTTGACACAGCTGTTACTAAGTTGGAAAATGGAGTTTCTACCAAGTTCATGCTTCCTTATATGGCACAGGCAAAGGCAATCCGAGCTTGGACTTATCTTCAGCTTTGCCTGGACTATGGAAAGGTAAACTATACGACGCAGCCTATCTTGAAGAGTGATGAAAAAGCGACACAAGTTTATACACTTGACGAATTACTTCCGGTTCTCATAACAGACATGGAAGGTGCTTTGGATTTGTTGCCAAAGGAGGCGGTGGGTTCTACAGAGTCTGCCATTGGCTATTCTGATCCTGGATTTACCAACTCGGTTACTTATAATTCTTACATGGCTCGCCAATTGATGTTGCCTCTCCATTTTGTGTTAGGTGAACTATACCTGTGGAAGCAAGATTTTGCAAAAGCAGCTGAGGCATATTATTATCTTATCTATAATGACCGATTAAAGATGTGTGCCAATCGTAACACTTATAGCGAGAATGGCTTGACCGTAGCCAGTAAAAATTGGGCTAATCAGTTCTCTGGTTTTAACTATCCAGAGATTTTGACTGGGATTGTTTTTAGTACAGATCATTATCAGGTGACATCACAATTGCATGACATGGCAAACAAAAACTACACGATAGCTCCTTCGTTGGCTCTGATTAATACTTTTGATGAACAAAACTATTATACCAATCGTGCTATTAGTGGTGATTTGCGTGGTCTTTATGGTACTTATACCTTGAAATCGATAGCAGATAAAAGTGATGGAATGGAGAAAGCTTATGTCACAAAATATAATTCGATGAAGGCTGGTTCCAACTACTATGTAGCTCCATGTCGTTCGGCATTGATATATCTTCGCTATGCAGAGGCTTTGAATCGATTAGGAAAGTGTAAATTTGTCTTCAATGGCTTTTTGAAGTATGGTTTGAGCGCATACAATCTGAATCTCTATAAAGATATTATAGGTAATGAAATGACAGGGGAAAGTTGGATGAACTTTGGCCAGGATGATCCTGAAGGAGAACTTGCTTCTCATTTTTCTGCCAACATTCGTGGCTTCCATGCACGTGGTTGTGGTAATACGGACATGAACGATGCTTATAAACTGGAGGCTCAAGCTAATTTAAGTGATAGTATAGAATGGGTGGAGGAACAACTCGTAAATGAGTATGCCTTAGAAACAGCTTTAGAAGGAAATCGCTTTCACGACCTGATGCGTATCTCTCGCTATCGTAATAATCCTTCATATTTAGCGCAAAAGGTTGCTGCAAAGTTTACTGGGAGTAAGAAAATTGCTGTATATACTAAATTGCAGGATATGAGTAATTGGTATTTGCCAGAATAAAATAACATTAAGAGGGTGTGTCATAAGTCCATGACGCACCCTCCGACGTCTGTAATTTTCGAGAAATTAGGTTTCATTTTCCTCGTCCCTGTACCCACTTTTATTTTTCCCTGCCCACGGAAAAATTCTTGCGTGGGC
>OLHA01000425.1_pt1 | contig 24720 bp, 20 predicted proteins | sample 1605961 | NCBI WGS metagenome assembly OLHA01 (sample SAMN03283288) | human gut metagenome | biome: human-associated habitat; material: feces | host: Homo sapiens | place: Peru | collected 2012
ATCAGCGGGAAATCGCCCATGAAGATCTCCTGCTCCTTGATCTCGCCCGTCTCCTTATTGTGCAGACGCACCCGCACCTTCATGGGAGCGGCATAGGTGGCGTCCCGCGCCTTGCACTCCTCCACGTCGTACTTGGGCTTCTCATCCATGCTGTAATCAATGAAGCTCAGCTCCAGATTACCGGCATAGTCCACGATGGAAGCCACGTCAGCGAATACCTCGCGCAGGCCGGTGTCCAGGAACCACTGGTAGGATTTCTTCTGGATCTCCAGCAGGTTGGGCATCGCCATTACTTCCTCGTGACGGGCAAAGTTCTTGCGGAGTGTCTTGCCGTAGTACTTGTCTTTCGCCATCTCTACGATCACGCCTTTCCATAAGTTATTGAGCTCCGACGCGATACGCACGGGCTTGTTGGTTCATTTTCACCACAAGCCCTTGTGTTTCCGCAGCGGAGATGGTATACTGTGGTTGTGTAAGAGTGGAGTTATGGCGCCACTCGTCCAATATAAAGCAAGTCATTATACCAAATTTTTTCCGCATTGTCAATGCGTTTTCCACCGGTCTCCCGGTGGATTTTTGTATTTATAAGAAAAAAGACCGGCTTTGCCGGTCTTTTTCTATACATTTCTCACTTCGCCCGCTCCAGGCGCACGACAGATTCTATATTTGCCGTGCCGGGGAACATGTCCACGGCGGCGGCGCGGACGGCTCCGTAGCCCTCCTGCGCAAACAGCTTCACGTCCCGCGCCAGCGTCGCCGGGTCGCAGGAGACGTACACAATGCGCTGCGGCTGCATCCGCGCGGCGGCAGATACCACGTCGGGGCTTAGCCCCTTCCGGGGCGGGTCTACGCAGATCACGTCCGGGCGCAGCCCTCTGGCGGCGAAGTCCGCTGCCACCGCCGACGCGTCGCCGCAAAAAAACTCCACGTTCCCGATGCCGTTGCGCCGGGCGTTGTCCCTGGCGTCCTCCACCGCCTGGGGGATGACCTCCACGCCGATGACCTTCCCCGCCGCCCCGGCCATGGCCAGGGTAATGGTTCCCACCCCGCAGTACAGGTCGAGAACCGTGTCGGATTTCGTGATTCCGGCCTGAGAAATGGCAGTTTCGTAGAGCCGCTGAGCCTGGTCGTGGTTCACCTGGTAGAATGACCGGGGGGACAGCCGGAAGCGCAGGCCGCACAGGGTATCCTCAATATAGCCCGGGCCGAAAAGGGTAATGAATTTGTCCCCCAGGACAGCGTTGCCCTTTTTCGTGTTCACGCTGAGAACCAGCGTGGCAAAGCCGGGAATCTTTTTCAGCCGTTCCAGCAGAGCCTCCGCCCTGGGAAGCTTCTCCCCGTTGCACACCAGGCACACCAGAATCTGGCCGCTGACCGCCCCCCGGCGGACGTAAATATGCCGCAGAAGGCCGGTATGGCTGGCCTCGTCGTAGACGGACACCCGATACTGGTTTACATAATCAATCACCGCATCCTTCACCGCGTCGGTTTCCGGAGGCAGAATCCGGCAGCTTTTGTTTTCCACCACCTGGTGGGTGCCGGAGCGGTAGAAGCCGGCGAAGGCTCTGCCCTTCTTCGCCGCCACGGGATACTGAGCCTTGTTCCGATAGCCCCGGCAGTCGGGGGCGGCCAGAATGGGCACTTCTGTCAAATTTTCCCCGGCCAGCCGGTTCAGGCAGGTCTTCACCCGCTCCGCTTTCAGCCGGGTCTCCTCTTCATAGTCCATGTGCCAGAAGTCACAGCCGCCGCACAGCTTGGCGACGGGACACTCCCGATTCACCCGGTGGGGGGATTTTTCCAGAATTTCCAGGATTTTTCCCGATGCCCAGGTTTTCCGGGGATACTCGATGCGCAGCCGCACCCGCTCCCCGGCGATGGCGTTGGGCAGGAACACGGCGCAGCCCTCCACATGGGCAATGCCCTGACCTTCGGCGGTGTAATCCGTGACCACCGCCTCATAAATTCCGTTCTTTTCCAGCATCAGAGTCTGGCCTCCATGTGAATGTTCCGCTGCTTCAGCCCCCGGCTTTCATAAAACTTCATGGCGCTGTCGTTGCCGCACCAGACGTTCAGGGTCAGGCTGTCGCAGCCGATTTTTCTGGCGTAATCCATGGCGAAATCGTAGAGCCTCGCTCCCACATGCTTGCCCCGGGCATTCTCGTCTACGCACAGGTCGTCGATATACAGGCTCTTCTGATCCATGAGCACCGGGTTGTCCCGGGTGATTTCCAGGATGCAGAAGCAGTAGCCCAGGAGCGTTCCGCCCTCCACCGCGGCAAAAATCGGCCGGTTGGGGTCTTTCAGTATTTCCGTCAGCGCCTTCTCGTCGTATTTCCGGGCGCCGGCACGGAACAAGTCCGGGCGGATTTTGTGATGAACCTCCCCCACCTGCAAAAGCAGGTCGATCAGCCCCGGAATGTCCTCCGGCTTTGCCATGCGAATTTCCATGGTACGTCTCTCCCTTAGTGATAATTAAGGCTAGTGTACCATAAATCCGCCGAAAGGTAAAGCAGGGCTTGAGAAAAACCCCAAACCCTGCTATGATAACCCTGCCCCAAAGCCTTCCCCTCCGGGGAAGGTGTCACGGCGAAGCCGTGACGGATGAGGGCCTTGCCTCTCCCTATGGGAGAGGTGCCCCGAAGGGGCGGAGAGGGCTTGTTTTACCCTCTCAGTCGGCTTTGCCGCCAGCTCCCCCAAAGGGGGAGCCAAGGGGGAACGCTGCTGCAATGCGACATTGCTCCCAGAAAATCAGATTTCATCACAAGGATGTGTTTTTATGGACTACACCAACTGCCGCCTGTGCCCCAGAGAATGCGGCGTAAACCGAGCCGCCGGCGAAACCGGCTTCTGCGGCTGCCCGGCTACCGCTCTGGTGGCCAAAACCATGCGCCACATGTGGGAAGAGCCGGTTCTGGCCGGCTCCGGGGGCAGCGGCGCCCTGTTCTTCGGCGGCTGCACCCTGGGCTGCAAATACTGCCAGAACGCCGCCATCAGCGGCGGCCCCGTGGGAAAGCCCACTGATTCTGCCGGGCTGCGCCGAATTTTCGAAGACCTGATCACCCAGGGGGCGGAGAACATCGATCTCGTCACCCCCACCCACTTTCTTCCCACCATCCTGCCTGCCCTGGAACCCAAGCTCCCGGTGCCGGTGGTGTGTAACTGCGGCGGCTACGAGCGGGTGGAAACGCTCCGGGAGCTGGAGGGGAAAATCGACATCTACCTGCCCGATTTCAAGTACGCGGACGGTGCGCTGGCCGCAGCCCTTTCCGGTGCGCCGGACTATTTTCCCCGGGCTCAGGATGCCATCCGGGAAATGGTACGCCAGACCGGCGCGCCGCAGTGGCAGGGGGACAAGCTCCTCCGGGGCACGGTAATCCGGCATCTGATTCTCCCCGGACATGTGGACAACTCTCTGCGGGTGCTGGACTGGATTGGGGAGACCTTCGCCCCCGGGCAAGTGCTGGTCAGCCTTATGCGCCAGTATACCCCCATGGGGAACCTTCCCGCCCCCTTTGACCGCCGGGTGACGGAGGAGGAATACCAGGCGGTGCTCAGCTGGATGTACCTGAACGACCTGGAGGGCTTCACCCAGGAGGCAGAGTCGGCAGATAAGGGGTTTATTCCGGATTTTTGAGGGGATGCCTGCGCCGGAAAGGGGAAAATGATTGCGATTTCAATCCACGCTCCCCACGGGGGAGCGACGAACGCATATTATGACCGGTGCAGAAAATATCTCTATCTTTTGTCGAAAAAGCGTTGAAAGAGTCTAAAAAGATGGTATAATTGAAACAACATAGTGAAGGAGTGACCTCTGTGAAACTTCAGTCTTTTAATTGTCCAAACTGTGGTGCAAGTCTAGAGCCTCTTGATGATGCTCGATTTATGTTTTGTCAATATTGCGGCACGAAAATTGTAATTGATGATATTGAGTATTACCGGGAGAACTCTAAAACGCAAAGGGAGAAAATTCGTGCGGATAAAGAAGTACGAAAGGTTGAGGCACGGCATAAAGCGGAAGTAGATAGAGAACGGGAAAAAAGATTAAAAAGTGAATCGGAAGATAAAACGGCTTTAATCATAATCCTAGCGCTTCTAATATTCCTTGCTTTATTGCTTTTTATAGGTCCTTAATTTTTGAAAAACCCGTATGCAGACGACCATTTTATGTGTTATATTTATACCATAGCCCGCTGGGAGAAATCCTGGCGGGCTATTTTCATCGAAAGGGGCACTACTTATGAAAATTAGACGGCTGTTTGAAAAGATGGATTGGGGCATTGAACATCATGGAAGTAGAACTATTTCTAGTAATATTACCTGTCACGGAAATTACTTCCAGATGATGTACGCTATGTTCAAGATTATTACCAGATAACAGAGTCTGTTTATTCGCATTTTTTCCTGCCATATAATATTTCAATCCACGCTCCCCGTGGGGGGAGCGACGAGTAAAGTCACCGTAAAGGGGTTGTTTCTGGGTATTTCAATCCACGCTCCCCGTGGGGGGAGCGACTCCAAGTCTGCTTGGCGGAGGAACCGCCAGAAGGCATTTCAATCCACGCTCCCCGTGGGGGGAGCGACATTGACTGTCTTACTCTTTGCGGCAGTGTTCGAAATTTCAATCCACGCTCCCCGTGGGGGGAGCGACGACGGGTCAGTCAGCAGCAGCTTAACCAAGCACAGCATTTCAATCCACGCTCCCCGTGGGGGGAGCGACGACAATTTTTACCAATAAAACAGGTAGTTTTCCATTTCAATCCACGCTCCCCGTGGGGGGAGCGACAGCAAAGATGCACAGTTTTACCCGCGTATCTTTGGCGAAAAGGTAAATTTTGAATGCTATTTCTCAGTAAACAGCCGATGTCAGCCGGTGTCCTGAGCGCACAACAGCCGTTTTCTGCCGAAAATGTCGTGCGAACCTCCCGGGGATTTCCTGGGAGCTGGGACTTCGCAGGGACGGGCACGGCATTTCGAGGCGGGCCGATGAGGGCATCGGCCCCTACGTTTTTTGACGGAGGACGGATTGTGACCGGGGGGAACCCCCCGGAAAGGGTCACACCAGTGTGCCCATTGGTTTGCAATGGCATCTTCTATACCACCGCACCGCAAGAACGACACCGAGCGATTCCCAATGGTGTAGCGATACCGGACCAGCTTGCGCACGCATTGGCTGTCGGCTCTGCCGACCACGCATTGCCCGCCGGGGCTCCCGGCCTAGAGAATCAGCGTGTCCTCCGGCAGATAGGTGTTCTTGGCACCGAAATGCTCTACCTTCTTCTCATACTGGTTTCCCAGATAGTAAAAGCGCAGGCTGTCCTTCTCCGGATCCATAATGGACACCAGCCTGGCCTGAAGCTTCCGGCACTGACCGGCGTCCAGCAGACACTCGAACACCGAATTCTGCACCCGCTGGCCGTAATCCACGCATTTTTTGGCGATCTGCCGCAGACGCTTCCGACCGGCGGCGTCCTCCGTGTTCACATCGTAAGTAATCAGTACCAGCATAGCCTCACTTCCACAAAAACGGCGGATAGGCATCCAGATCCCCCCGGATGAACCGAGCCAGCAGCAGCGCCTGAACATAGGGCACCATGCCCCAGCTCAGCTTCTCTCCCAGGTAGGGGTGGGTCAGGCCGTCCCGCTTCCGCTCCTGCCAGGTTTTCAGGAATTTCCGACGGCCGTCCTCGGTCAGCAGCACCGCACCGCTGTCCTGAACCTGGAAATCCTCGGGCTTTATCATCCGGTTGTTCACCAGGGTGAGCACGAACCGGTCGGCCATGCAGGGGCGAAGCTCTTCCATCAGATCCAGAGCCAGGGACTGCCGTCCGGGACGATCCCGGTGGAGAAAGCCCACATAGGCATCCAGCCCCACGCTTTCCAGTGCGCTGGCACAGTCGTGAGCCAGCAGACTGTAAGCAAAGGACAGCATGGCGTTTACCCGATCCAGGGGCGGACGGCGGTTTCGTCCGTGGAAGAAGAAATCCTCCTTCCGACCCAGAAGCAAATGGTCGAAGACCCCAAAATAGGCACTGGCGGCGATGCCCTCCAGCCCCCGGAGGGTATCCGGATCGGAAACCTCCAGAACCTGGGGCAGCAGCGTCCGGATGTCCGCCGCCGCTTGCTCCAGACCCAGGCCTTCTACCCGGGGCGCGTGATCCCGAAGGGTGCGCTGGATGCTGGAAGCACCGTTGCTCAGCTTGCCGAAAATCATGGTTCTGGCAATTGCGCAGCACCGGAGGGAATCATCGGCAATCCGGTACTGCTCCCGGCGCAGAAGCACATTGCCGCTGCTTTCCCCGCAGACCCGGGCCAGGAACCGGCCCCGGGGCGTGCAGAAGGCAAGGCCGATGCCATCTTCCGCGCACTTGCCCATGAGGGCCGGAGAGGCTCCGGAATAGGAAAAGCTGACAATGGTTTGGAGGGTGTGCAGAGGATACCGGGCGATGACCTCCCCCTCCCGATTGGCCAGCACATTCTCCCCCTCCAGGGACAGATAGATGTCCTCGGAGGTGACAAAGAGGGTGTTGAGCAGCTGCTTCATGGTGTTTCCTCCAGAGCCGCCTTCAGATAGGCGCAGACGGACTTGACCTTCATCAGCCTCGGCAGGCACAGCTCCTTCAGGGAGCAGGCGTTGCAGGACTTGGTGGGTTTGACCTTGGGGGTGTAGCCCCGGCGGTAGAGCGCGTGCATTTCCGAAAGCAGGGTTTTCACCTGGGCGCGCAGCTCCGGGGTAAAAAGAACCTTCTCCCGGCGGCGGATTTCCCCATAGTAGAGGGCGCCCTCCGGAATGTCGCAGCAGAGCATGGTCTCCAGGCACATGGCCTGACCGCACAGCTGAAGGGTGTCCCCGGTGTCCTCCCGGGGCTTTCCCCGCTTGTATTCCACCGGGTAGGGCTGCCAGAGTCCCTCTTTTCCCGCAAGGGGAATGCCCGTGTCACCCCGGTGGTATTCCAGCACGTCGCACTGGCCGGACACCCCCAGCTCCGCCGAATATACGCTGACCCCACGGGTGATGAACCGGTCGCCCCGGCTTTCCTGAAAACCGGTGTCGTGGGCGTTTTCGTGGAGAAGGGAGCCGTCAATGGTGCGGAAATTCTCCGCCCATTGGTGCTCGATATGGATGAGAGCCCATTGACGGCGGCAAAAGGCAAAGTGCTGCAAGCCGGACAATTGGAGGAAGTCCTCCTCCGGATAGATTACCCCATCCGTGTGCAGGTAACGCCGGCGGGAAGATTTTCTTCGTCCACGCTGAGGGTATAGTCGCTGTAGGCTCTGGGAGCCACTACGCCGGGGTTCTTCTCCGCCTTCACTAGTTCGAAGAGCTTCCAGGCCGGGGCGTTGCCCAGCTCGGAGTCGTGACGGAAGACGATCAGCTGCCGGACGGCCATCTTGCCCCGGGCGGCGGAACGATCCAGCTCGAACATGTTCAGAATCGCCTGCCACAGAAGCTCCAGGTCGTCCTCGGAAAAACCGGTGGTTTTCCTGGCCAGATTGGCGGAAATATAGCCATCAACCCGGTACAGACCGTAGGGGACAATGTACTTTCTGCCCATCTGCGTGTTGCCGCTTTTCGTTTCCGCCTCTTTGTCCGTTGTAAAGGTGACACGGGTGATGGTCACTTCCTGGGGGACGATGGGGTCAACGCTTCGGGCAAAGCCCAGCTGGACGGGGCCTCGAATCTGGCCGCAATTCAAAGAGCCGGCAACGAAAGTGGTCATCACCGCGCCAAAGGTGCGGATATCGAAGAAGTTTTCGCACATGAAGTTCCGGATTTTTTCGTCCAGATTTTCGTCTTTCTTCTTGGCTTCCTTCAGCTTATCCGCTTTAACACCCGCATAATCACAGGCCTCGTTGTCGTTGCTGTTCAGCGTAACGCCCTGCTTGACATAAATCCGATAGCCCGGTTCGCCCTCCTTCACGGTCTCCACATAGTTGCGGATCTTCCGCTTCAGGCATACGTCGGTAACCAGGCCGTAGCCGGTTTCCGGGTCGATCCGGGGCATATTGCCGGCATCGGGATCGCCGTTGGGGTTTCCGTTTTCCACATCAAAGAAAACTACAAATTCATACCGATTGGAAATGGTGCTCATATTATTTATCCTCCTTCTTTGTATAGCGGAATTGGTTCTGGTGATAATAGCCCAGGTCGAAAGAGCCCTGCTCCGGCAGGGAAAGCCGGGTGGGGTAGCTTTCTCCCAGAACGCCCTTCAATGCGGAAATCTGCTTTTCATAGTAGATTCGCTGACCGGCCTCCAGCTTGTGCAGATGCTTCTGGCTCAGATTTCCCAGAATGGAGAAAATCACGGCAGGAGTCGCGGAGGCGGAGTTAAAGTACTTGTCTTTAATGGTTGCGTTAAGTCCGGGATTTGCCGCTTCCTGAACCGCCTCGTATACGGCGAACAGGCGGCCCAGGGTATAGGGAATGTTGGTGCTGCTCTCGTTCAGGCTCACGGTTAATACCTCCTTTGGGCATAGATCATGGGGATTTTTTGTGTAGTAAGCTTTCAGAATGGCCGCCCGTCCCGGAGTGATATCCCGCTCCGCCCGGATGCGGAGCATGGTGGCCTCCAGCAGGGAAGCGGGATAGAGTGAGCCGGTGAAGACGGCTCTGGCCACGGCACCGGCCATGACAGGAGAGGGGGATTTGTCCGTGGTATTCTGATTCACGGTTTCCCGCAGAAGTGCCCACAGGGGCATAAACCGGTAGCGGCTTCCCAGGATTTTCAATCGCTCATAGTGCTCGTTCACATGCTTTGCCAGATTGCCGAAGGAATCCCGGCAGAAGAACCGGACGGACAGCCGGGCAGAATTGGGAGAAAGACCCAGAATGTAGAACGGATGGTCGGGGTTCAGAGAAAGCTCCGGACAGGGAAGCCCGTCGGCAAGCTTTTTCATGGCATCGTGCAGGTCGTCCTCCGTCCATTCCTCCGGCAAATTGTCGCCAAAGAGAGAAAAGTCGGCAAAATCCGTATATTGGGGTTCCGCGCCCTTGGCCCAGCAGACGACGGTGGTGTCCCCAATCTGGTGACGGTTGGTCTTGTCTGCCAGCAGATAGTTAAGCGCGGCGGTGTAGGCGAAGGCGGCGTATTTCCCCACCGGCGCGTTCAGGCTCTGCTCCTTGCCATAGGAGCAGAAAGCCGGGGCGTTGAAGGAAATCATGGCTGCGCCGCTGGATTGCGCACCGACCACGCCCTTGATGGCTGGGTGGACGGCCACTGCCGTGTCCAGCTTGCCGGTGACCAGGCATTGCTGGGGTTCTCCGTCGCCGCCGTCATAGTGCCGACTCCAGGCATCCTGAATGGCTGTGTCATCCCGGGCGAAAATTCCGTTTACCTGGAAAGTCAGATTGCCGCCCTTGAGAATTTCCTGGAGACTGTCGGCAAGGGCCGGACAGCTTCTGGCGTTTTCCGGTTCCCAGGTGTCAAAATAGGCCAGAATCGCCTTGGCGGCGGGGGTGTCCACGTCGCTAAGTAGTTGATGGTGAAGCTCCGCCGCGGCCTGGAAGCAGCGAATACTTCGCTCGGGCTTGCCCTTTTCGTCCACGCCCAGCAGATAGCTGGAGTTGTCCCACAGGAAGTTCGGCAAGATTCCCACGGTGCGGGTAACGGTGCTAGGAAGAGAAATCAGATTGGGCCGGAGCAGGGTTTTCTTTCCCACTGTTTCCTCATGCTGGGTGGGCATAACGGCAACCAGAGCGCCGTTTTCGTCCAGACATAGGGCGTAGCTGATTTTCGCATTGCTCCAGCCCGGGGCGGAGAGCTTTCCCTGCCGCACCAGGTCTTCAAACAGTTCCGTCAATGCTTGCAGAATCATCCGCGCACCTCCTGGGAGTACATGGGCGGAACCTCCAGCACACCGTCCCGGAGGACGGCCCGGAAGAACCGGGGCGTGATGTTTTCCCTGTCGGAGTAATCCAGATCCAGCAGCATCCAGCCCAGATCTTTTTCTCCCGCCAGTTCCTCCGGGCAGGGCGGGAGTTCCTCGCAGGGCTTGAACTGCGCCGGAAACTCCCGGACGCCGAAGCATGGCTGGTGGTAGAACTGTCCCTTTTCCACCCGGCGACGCATGATGTCCTGGAATTTGCCGGGGTTGTCCGTGGGGGTGGCTCTGGCGGTCATTTCGAAATGGGCGTCGATGACATACCGGACATCCCGCAGAACCATAGCTGCCCGCTGTTGGATGCTTTCTGAGGTGGCCAGATAAATTTCCTCGCCGGATTCCATGGCGGCTTTGGCGTTTCGGGCACTGATGATGTCCTTGACCTCGTTGCGCCGGATGTTGGTGAAGCGGATGGGGGCGCAGACGTGAATCCGGTCCACTACCCACCGCATACCCGGATGCCAGTAGATGGCGTCCAGCAGTCCCCGGGCGGCAGAGGGGGTCATCACGTCATAGCTGACCCGTTCCGTCTTAAGTTCCGGCCGGGAGAAGCAGGCGTAGTCCCCCCAGACTTCAACGGAAATTGACATAGGCATTCTCCTTTCTGATATTCTATATAGTAGGTTAACCGGGAGGGCGGGTGCCTCCTTTCAAGCCCTGCCCGGTCCATTGAAGAAATCACATCTATACCATAGCACAACTTAGTCCAAATGTCAATTTAATAGTGTAGTTAATTCATTAACAAATTTACTTGACATTTTTTGTCGTATATGCCATACTGTAGCTGTCGGGTTTTCCCGTGGATTGAAAAAATAGAGTAGTCAATTATACTGGCAGGAGAACAGGGCGAAAGCCCTGTTCTTTCTGCTTTCCGATACATTATCATAGAATTGGTACAATAAAACGGGTAGAATTCCTATTATTTGCTCAGGCAAAAAAGGCTTGCCCGCTTTCCGCAGCCAGGGAAAGTCCCTTCTCCGAATCGTACAGCCGGAGATTCGTGAGAATTGCGCCGTCCTCGGTCAGAGGTTCCAGTGCCCCGGCGGCGTACAATGCCTGGTAGTGATTTTCGTAGACGCTGACGCTGTACTGCCCCGCCCGGCGGTAGTCCTGTTTCGTAGCGAAGCCGCCCAGCAGCCGGTCGCAAAGAGCCTTGCCCTCGCCCAGAGGAATGTAGACCGTCCGGGAATTGTCCTCAATCAGATGAAAGTGTTTTGCCACGGTTTCAAAAGGGAGGGCGCAGCCGGCAATGCCCTTCCGCAGTCCCTCCACCGCACTGGATTTATCGGTATTTTCGCCGATATTATAGCGGAGGATGGAAAAATACCGCTCCATAGTATCCGGATCTCCCGGGTCACCGCCGCCGGCCATGGCAGAGGCGGCGGCGACGGTATTCTGCCGCTGCAAAAGCGGAATCGGACTCTCCGTCCGGAAATAGGTGACGATGCTCTCCTCCGGGCCGTTCTTTCCTTCCCGGTTGCACCGGCCCGCCGCCTGGGCGATGGAATCCAGTCCGGCCAGCTCCCGATAGACCGCCGGAAAATCCACATCCACACCGGCCTCAATCAGGGAGGTGGACACCACCCGGCAGGGCAGGCCACCCTTCAGACGCTTCCGAATTTCATCCAGCACCGCCTTCCGGTGGGCCGGATACATGAGGGTGGACAGATGAAAGCTTCCGTCTCTGGGAAGCAATGCGTAGATATCCTGGGCCTCCTTCCGGGTATTCACGATGCAAAGCACCTGCTCCCGCTGGGAAAGCTGCTCGGCCAGAGCCTCCAGACTCAGTGTGCCGCCGTCCCGGTAGGTGACCCGGCGGAATTTCTGAAATGTAATCGGAAAATCCGGGCAGATTTCCCGGATTTCCAACTCCGGGCAGAACTGCCGGAACAAATCTCCCAGTACCGGCTGGGTGGCGGTACAAAGAACCACAGTGGCACGGAAGTGAGCCGCCAGATTTGCCATGACCCCCACGCAGGGCGTCAGGTGGCACATGGGAATCATCTGAGCTTCATCAAATACAATCACGCTGTTTGCGATATTGTGTAGCTTCCGGCACTGGCTGGAACGGTTGGCATACAGAGACTCGAAAAACTGGACGGCGGTGGTGACGATCACCGGGGCATCCCAGTTTTCCGCGGCCAGCCGCTGGAATTGGTTGTCCTTGTTGGTTTCCTCATCTTCGTCGAAGGTCACGCCGCTGTGATGCTCCACCACGTTGTTTTCCCCCAGAATCTTCCGGAACACGTCGGCGTTCTGCTCGATGATGGAGGTATAGGGCACCACATAGATCACCCGGTCAAGGCCGTGCTCCACTGCATGCTTCAGGGCGAAGGCCAGAGAGGACACGGTTTTTCCACCGCCGGTGGGGACGGTGAGGGAGTATACGCCCCGGGGTTGGGAGGCGGCCTCCAGGCATTGGGATAAAATGGCGCAGCGGTTCCGGTTCAGCTCGGTTTTGCCCGGAAACCAGGGAGCAATGTAGGCATTCAGCCGCTCCAGCAGGGTTTCCAGCGGATCGTAGCCTTGCCGCTGGACAGTACCGCCGGACATGAAGGCCTCCGTGTCCAGAAAGTCCCCGTCCACCAGACAGGAGTACAGCATCCGCACCCAGAGGGACAGGGTGAAGGTATCCCGGAATTTCGGCATCGCCCCGGCCTCCGGCAGGGATGCCGGGGCTTCATAGGGCGGAATGCCGCCTTCCTTTCCCTTTTTCAGCCGTCCTATGCAGGTGGGGGCACCTGGATAATCATTTCCGGGGTTTCCAAAATCCGGCAGGCCGCTGTGGTGTCCGATGACGCAGCAGGCGGACAGGTTCTCCCGGATTTTCGCACATTCCAGTGCTCCGGCGGTGGCGTGATCCACCTTGGCTCCGCCGTGAAGCCGCTTCTGGAAGGCCTGGGAATTTTTGCCGATGTCGTGGGTCAGACCCAGAAGCCGTCCCCGTTTTTCTTCCCCGAATTTCGAGGCGAAGCCGCCGCAAAGCGCGGCGGTTTCCCGCAAATGGGCTTCCACGGTCTGCTCCCGACCGTCCTCGGAAATATGCGCCAGATACATAATAAGATAGCCGCCTCTTTTCTCGTTTCTTATCATTTCAGAATACCATAGCAGACGGAATTTGTAAATCCGCATGAAAGAAACGGAGACCGAAAAAGCGGCCGTGTTTTTGGCAATTGTGCCGAAAGCCTCCATCGGAAAAAGGTCAACAGAGCATCTGCCGGAGCTTCTGTTTTTTCCTTTCCATTCTTCCAAAATTCCCATAAACGGTTGCGAATATCCCAGGGAAATGCTATACTGGTACAAAAACCTATGACCGCTCAAAAAGGAAGAAAACAATGATAAAAATCTTATTTATCTGCCATGGAAATATCTGCCGCAGTCCTATGGGACAGTACATTTTACAGGACATGGTTTGCCGGGCCGGACGGGCATCGGACTTTGAGATCGACTCCGCGGCGGTGAGCCGGGAGGAAATCGGAAACGGCCTGTATCCCCCTGCCCGGCGGGAGCTGGAGCGCCAGGGCGTCCCCTGGGGCGGCCACCGCTCCCGGCAGGTGACCATGGAGGACTACCGGCACTTCGACCGGATTTACTACATGGATCGCAGCAACGCCCGCTACCTGGAGCGGCTGCTGCCCCATGACCCGGAGAAAATCCGGCCGCTCCTTTCCCGGGATGTGGCCGACCCCTGGTACACCGGGGATTTCGAGACCACTTACCGGGACCTGGTGGAAGGCTGCAAGAAGATTTTGGAGGAATTTCCGTGAACTACGAAAAGCTGGAGGCGGCTCTTTCCGAGCTGCCCCTGTACATCTACGCCTGGATAGAGCCGAAAAATCTGGAATTTTCCGACCGGGTGCGCTGGATCTGTCAGCACGAATGCGCCATGTACGGCACCACCTGGGCCTGCCCCCCGGGGGTGGGCACGGTGGAAGCATGCAAGGCAAAGTGCCTGGGCTACAACAAGTGCCTGCTGATCTCCACCATCACCGAGGTGGCGGATATCAGCGATTTGCAGGCAACCCTTGCTACCCGGGCAGACCATGAGGCTCTGACCGATCAGGTGGGGGACATTCTCCGTTCCCTGGGGGCGGAGCCCTACATCCTTTCCACTGAGGCCTGCGCCATCTGCAAGCGGTGCGCTTACCTAGACAACAAGCCCTGCCGTCACCCGGAGAAGATGCACCCCTGCGTGGAAAGCCAGGGCATCAACATCATTCCCACTCTGGAGGAAAACGGACTGGAATTCCAGTATGGCTCCAATGTGGTGACCTGGGTGTCACTGCTGCTGTTTACCGACGGAAATTAAGAAAGGGGGAGCATTCCCGATGAAATATGGAAAGCGGATCATTGCCATCCTGTTGGCGGCGGTGCTGACAATGGGCACACTGCCCCAGGCCACGCTGGCGGAGGAGCCGACGGAGACCACCGCCGCCTGCACCGAGCCTGTGGAAACCGTCCAAATTCCGGAAACCACGGCAGAGACGGCGGCTCCGGAAACGACCGGGAGTACCGAGGAATCCGTCCCGGAGACCAGGCCGGAGACTGCCCCGGCAGTCACGGAGGAATCGGTTCCCGAACCCACCGGTCAGACCACTGCTGAGACGACCGGGGAGACGGTTCCGGAGACCACCGCCGAAACGGAGCCGGAGGCGCTTCCCTACGGCCTGCCCGGTCTTCCGGAGGATTATGTCCTCAGCGAGGAAGCGCTGGCGGACAAGGCGGACATGATTTCCCACCAGGTGGCTCAGCAGACCGCTTCCCTGACGGAAGGGACGCAGTATGAGTCGGGCATCCTTCTGGTGTGGGCAGATACCGAGGAAACCGCCCAGGCCTATGCCCAGGCCTTTTCGGCGGAGCTGGTCTGCCGACAGGACGGCCTTGCCACGCTGAGGCTGAACGGCATTTCCGTGGTGGAGGCACTGACCGCCGCCCAGGAGTCCGACCGGCTCCCCGCGGCCTATCCCAATCATATTGCTGTGCTGCCGCCTGACGAGGGGGAATGGGAAGAAAATCCCGGCCTTGCCCTGTTCTCCGACGACATTCCCCAGCCCCAGACCTGGCGCAGCTGGCTGGACAACACGGAAAATCCGGATCCCTATCTGACGGATCCCACCTCCTATCGCTATCAGTATATGCACGACACCGTGGACAGCTACGCCGCCTGGGGCGTTACCACCGGCAAGGGGGTGACGGTGGCGGTCATCGACACCGGCGTCAAGGCTAATCATGAGGATTTGCCCAATCTGAGAAGGGTAGAGGTTACCAATGGCAATGAGTCCCTGAGCCTGGACGATGCCACAGGTCACGGCACCCATGTGGCGGGTATTATCGGCGCGGCCATGGGCAACGGCAAGGGCGGCGCGGGCATCGCCCCGGGGGCCACGATTCTGAGTCTGCGGGTGGTGAATGCCGCGGGTTATATTTATGATTCCGCGCTCATTGCCGCCCTGCGGACGGCGGTGAAAAACGGCGCCCAGATTGTCAATATCAGCATCGGCGGTACGGCCTACAACGCGGTTTTCCAGAAGGTCATCAACGAAGCTACGGAAGCCGGTGTTACCGTTGTGGCGGCTATGGGCAACGACGGCACCAACTGCCTGAACTACCCGGCAGGCTATGACAACGTCATCGGCGTGGTGTCCGTAGACCGCACCAACAATCGAGCCTCCGGTTCCAGCTACGGCACCTGGGGAGATGTGGCCGCTCCGGGGGCGGCGGTCTGGTCAACCACCTATAACGGAAGCTACGGCCCCAAAAGCGGAACCTCCATGGCCTCCCCGGTGGTGGCGGGAGTTGCTGCCCTGTACAAGAGTGTCCATCCCGATGCCACTCCCGCCCAGATCACCGCCCAGCTGAAGGCTACGGCCACCAGGGGCGGCAGCGACCTGGGAGCGGGCATCGTCAACGCCGCGGCGGCTCTGTCGGAAAAGCCCGGCATCCCGACGGCGGAAATCCGGAGCGGGGAAACCGGCGAAGTGCTGAGCCAGTCCGACGGCGGCACTCTGTCCGCTCCCTGGGACGGCCAGCTGTGCCTGACCGGAACCGGCCGGTTCCTTCTCTATACCCTGGACGGCAAAACCCCGGGAATTCGGGAAGGACAAATCGTCCGCGGCCAGCGCTACAATGGGCCCATTTCCCTGGCCGACTATGCCGGGCAGACATTGACAGTAAAGGCCATGGCCGTCGGCGACGGGGGGCTGGCGGGCAGCGTCCTCACCTGCCGGATTCAGGTGAAGAAGGGGACGGAAATCGGAAGCGTTGCCGTTTCCGGCCCCCGGGAGCTGCTGGCGGGGAAGACCGGCGAATTCCAGGCAAACGTCACAGGCGTGAATCCGGAGGCTCCGGTGGAGCAGACCGTGACCTGGCGGATATCCAATCGGTCGGACAACATGGCAAGAGCCGCCATCGGTGCTTCCACCGGCAAGCTCACCACCCCCAGGCTTTCCGCCGGGGACGAGGGCTGGGTGGAGGTGACGGCGGCGTCCAAAGCCGGTCAGGTTTCCTCCGAACCCTTCCGGGTGACGGTGAAAGCCCTGAATCCGGTGGCAAGAATCAGCCTTTCCGCCGCGAGAATCAGCTGCTATACCGGAAATACGGCGACTTTGACCGTGACCATGCTGGATTCCAAGGGGAATCCGGTTTCTCCGGAGGTGCTCTGGAGCAGCAGTAAGCCCCAGGTGGCCACCGTGGAGGACGGCGTGGTCACCGCCCTGACCAAGGGAAGCACCACCATCACCTGCAAGGCTCTGGACGGCAGCGGAAAAACCGCCAAATGCACCGTCACCGTGGCTCAGGCGGTGGAAAGCCTGACCATCACCGGCCCGGCCTCTCTTGCGCCCGGTGCCAATTTCACCTTCAAGGCTCAGGCGGCTCCCAAGGGGGCGGCGAACCGGTTCACCTGGTCGGTTCTTGAGGGGCCGGAGGGCACCCGAATCACAAACGGCAGGCTTTCTGTGCCGAAGGACGCTCAAATCGGGGACACCATCACCATTTCCGCCCAGCCCCCGGAGGGCGGCGCGGGGGCGGAGTATACCCTGACCGTGGCCCCCAAATGTGCCAGCGTCCATATCTCGATTCCGTGGGATTCAGACAGTCCTTATGCCCCCCTTTCCGAAAGCTATGACCGGGCGGGAAATCTTACCGGCCTGACCCTGTACAGCGTGCAGCCGGGGGAGTATTCCAAGCGGAAGGACTGCGTTTCCCTGGGTGCCGATCCGATGGATGCAAGGGGCGGGTATCTGGATAACACCGGGTGCCTGCAATGGAGCAGCAGCAATCCGAGCATTGTCTCCGTCACGGACGATGGCTTCGTCCAGGCGCACAAGGCCGGCACGGCGAAAATCACCGTTTCCGCGCTGGACGGCTCCGGGAAAAAGCAGACCGTCACCGTGAAGGTGGAAAACCCGGTGTCCACCATTGCCCTTTTTAGCTCCGCACCCCAGGGGAGAATGCTGATTTCCGAGCCCCTGCTGGCGGCGGGAAAATCCGTCAGCCACAAGGTGACCTTTGCCGAAACCTATGGCAGACCCACCAATCAGAAGATTACCTGGAGCTGGACGCTCAAGGATTCCAACGGCTGGGATCGGACGGAGGATTTCGCCCGGTACATCGGCCTTACCTCCGGCGGCCGGCTGAGTATCCGCAGCAACGCGCAAAGCATCCTTTCGGACTATCGGGACGCAAATACTACCCTGAAACTGACGGTGATCGCCCAATCCCAGGATTTCAGCGGTGCCTACGACACCGTTACTTATCTGCTGGTGCCGCCCGCAACCAAGCTGTATGTAGCAGCGGATCGGAAAGCCGTTGGCATTGAGCCTGGCGGCACCCGGGAGACGGTTTTCTACAGCGATCAGTTTGCCAGGAGCATGGGGAGCTACAGCGTGAGCAACTTCGTCTATACCAGCAGCAATCCCAAGGTGGCCAGCGTTGTGGGCAGTGCCAGCGGTTCCAGCTCCGGCAAGGACGGCTGGTTTACGCTGAAGCTCAGCTCCACCCAGACCGGCACGGCGAAGATCACCATCCGAACCACCGACGGCACCAACCGCTCGTGCACCATTACCGTGCGCAGTATGCCGAAAAAGGAGCAATCATGAATAAGCGAATTCCGATTTTTCTCAGTCTGACGGCGCTGCTGCTGTCCGGCTGTGCCGGGAGTCAAAAGCCTCAGCCCACGGAGGCGACCGTCGTCACCGTCCAGCCTCCGGTCTGCACCCAATCGAAGACCGAGGAAACTGCCGGGGCTGTGGAGCCTCAGCTCATGGCTCTGACGGACACGGAGAAAGCCGCCGAGGAAATCGCCGGGCAGTACGGCATCACCCTGGTTTCCTGGCAGGACGGCCTTGCCCTGTTTTTCACGGAGGAAGACCCGGAGGCCGTTGTGCGCCGTGGCGTGAAAAACGGCTGGCCGGAGCTGTCCGTCAATTATCAAAGGGAGCTGTTTTAGGAGCTGCTATTATGAACCAGCCCCGATAGAAATATGTCATTGCGAACCAGTGTCGCAACACTGGTGTGGCAATCCGTAACCTAAGCCTTCCCCTGCGGGGAAGGTGGCACGGCGAAGCCGTGACGGATGAGGGCCACTCGCCTCTCCCTTTGGGAGAGGTGCCCCGCAGGGGCGGAGAGGGTGTTTTTACCCTCTCAGTCACTTCGTGACAGCTCCCCCAAAGTGGGAGCCAAGGGGGACGAGGGAAACGGATTGCCACACCAGTCTGCGGACTGGTTCGCAATGACACCTTCTATTTCGGTGCGCACTGGCCCGCAATGACATGCGCCTGTCGATGGCCTCCGGAATATCTCACTTCGGGATCGTAATCGTCAGCACGATCTGGCTGTCCGTTTCCCGCCGTTCCGATACGGCGGGAATTCCGGACAGCTGAATTTTTTGCAGATTTTGGGTCAGATTGTTCAGAAACGCCCCGATATTTGCCCGGGAGCTTCCGTGATTCGGGGCGTTCAGCAGCCGGTCGATGTACCGCTCGGTCTGGGCTACGCTCATGTTCTGCCGGACGATTTCCCGGAGCGCCCCCAGGGTGCTTTCCTCGTCTGGGAGCCTTAGCAGCGCCCGGCCGTGCCGCTCGGTGAGCCCGGCGGCGCGCAGTGCCTCCAGCACCGCCGGACTGTGGCGCAGAAGTCTCAGTTTGTTGGCCACCGCGCTCTGGCTTTTCCCCAGCAGCCGGGCGGCCTGCTCCTGGCGCATCCCGAAATGCTCCATGAGATAGCGGATGCCCTGCGCCTCCTCGATGAAATCCAGATCCTGCCGCTGCAAATTTTCCACCAGCGCCGCCATGCCCGATTCCAGATCGTCCATCCGCATGAGAATGCAGGGGATATCCGTGACCCCCGCCAGCTGAGCCGCCCGAAGCCGCCGCTCTCCGGAGATCAGTTCATAGCCGCCCTCCTGACGGCGGACGGACAGAGGCTGCAAAATGCCGTGGAGCCTTATGGACTCCGCCAGCTCGTCCAGGGCGCCGGGAGCAAAGACCTTCCGGGGCTGAGCCGGATTGGGGTGTATGGACTGGGCAGGCAGAAAAACCACCCGACCGGTTTCCATGTAGGTTTTCAGCTTCTGACACTGCATGTTCCATCCTCCCCGCATCAGTTTGTACGTTTATTTTAGGCCAAGCCCCAGGGGAAATCCGGCGAAAGGGAACCCCGGGCAAGCACAAACCGTGCGACTTTTTTTGCACAGGAAAGTTAAGGAAACTCTGAAGGAATCGTCGGCGGCCGAACAGCGGATCTTTCGCCCCCAGGCTTCGGTACGAAAAACGGGAAATATAGCGCAGCCGTTGCCAGCGAAAACTGGCTTACGGATGCGGCATACCCCTTGCGGGTACACAAAGTATTCCCTCGTTTCCCGTACCTTGCCTGGAACCAAAATCTCTCGCTGTCGGCTCTTGCCGATTCCTTCAGAGCTTCCTTAGAAAAAATTGGAAAAACCTATTTACATTTGCCGACAATTCGTGTATATTGTGCCGTGAACAGAGTAGGAGACCCTGCGTTAAGTGCCACCGGGACGGGGAGTTTGCCCGGAGGACGAAGGAACGCTTTCCACGATGGGGTCACCGCACCCGCTGTTGCATATGGGAGAAGTCTCCTTGATTGCAGCAACGATGCTCGGTCGGGCAGTGGTTCGACGAGGCAGACATATTTGTTATGTCAACCGCTGCCGCAAGAAAAGGAGGCATTTTTATGCGAAAAATCGAAAAATCCCCGAATCTCTATCCCCATCCCTTCTCAAGAGCCTATTGGCACGACGCCGCCCAGGAGCTGAAGGACACCAAAATGCTGGTCATCGCCGCCCTGATGATCGCCCTGCGGGTGTCCATGAAGTGGACGGCAATTCCCCTGGCCCCGAACCTGAACATCAACGTCGGCGCGCCGCTGATCAACGCCATGGGTGCCATGATCTTCGGGCCGGTGGTGGCGGCCCTGGCCGCCTGCGTGTCGGACTTCGCGGGCTATCTGCTCTTCCCCCAGGGGGGCGTGTATTTCCTGCCCTATATGTTCGTGGAGGTAGCGGGAAGCGTTCTGTTTGCCCTGTTCTTCTACCGGGCGAAGGTCACGGTGACCCGGGTGATTCTGGCCCGGTTCTCCATGGACTTGTTTGTGAATATTATCCTCAATTCCTTCGTTTCCATGTGGTATTACGCGGCGGTTCTGGGAAAATCCTACACCTTTATGATTCTGCCCGCGGTGATCAAGAACCTGGGGCTGTTCCCCATTGAATCCTTCCTGCTGAGCCTGTTCCTCAGCGTGGTGATCCCCGTCACCCGGCGGATGAAGCTGACCTATACTCCCGTCAGCGACGGCGCGGAAGCGGAAAAGCGTCCCACCGGCTCGGAGCTGAAATTCGACAAGAAGCACCTGGTGCTGCTTTTGGTGCTCTTCGCCATCGGCGTCAGCTGCGTGGTGGGCTATCTGGCCTATTACTATGACCATACCTCCCTTTCCGCCAGCTATTCCCAGCAGGAGCGCTACGACATCAACACCCGGATGACGGATATTGTCCGGGAGCAGACTGGCCAGTATCAGGACGCGGAGCTGGTGACCACGGTGGAAAGCGCGTACAAGAAATTCCTGGGGGAGACCACCACCTACCAGGTGGCGGTGTACCAGGTGGACGAAGGGAAGCTTGAAGCTTATGACAAGGATCTGGAGACCATCCGAGGCCTGTCCAAGTCGAAAGCCAAGGCCGTAGCCGAGGACGGGGTCATGACGAAAATCGGCCAGGCCACCGTGGTTCTGAACAAGGACACCAACCAGGTGGAATCCTTTGAGATGAATTGACTTATAGCGAAAAGATGTCATTGCGAACCAGCACTAAGGCTCCCCTTGCTGCTCAAGGGGAGCTGCCCCAGTGCGCACACTGGGGCTGAGGGGATCAGAACTTCCGCGTTGCGAGAAGCTCGACCCCGGCGCACGGTCTTTCGCAATGACATCTTTTTTCAGCTTTCCAGCTGCCGCCCGAGAAATCCGGCGGCGGTTTTTGCTACGCTCTGGTCGCCCTCGGCCAGGGGCCCGTCGTTTTCTCCCAGCAGGAGCATGACGCAGCCCATCAGGTCTCCCTGGGAGAGAATGGGGCTGGCCGCCCCCAGCCGGTACTTTTCCTCTCCGTCCGCGGCGAATACCGGGGTGTCCCCGGGATGGAAGAGGTAGTTCCGACGCTGCTCCATCAGCCGGGCCAGCTCGGCGGAGTTGGGCTTATCCATCAGCTCCCGCTTGGGGGCCCCGTGGAGGGCGATAATGCTGTCCCGGTCGGAGACTGCGGCGATATGCCCGGTGGCCGAGCCGATGGACTCGCACATCTGGGCGGCAAATTCCTGCAAATCTCCCATTGGGGAGTATTTCCGGAAAATCACGCCCCCGTCCTTCTCTGTGTAAATCTCCAACGGGTCACCGTCACTGATAACATTGACACGGAAAACCTTGTCCTCGTGGTTTTTGGAGGACTGGATCAGTGTATTTTCGCTATTTTCCGTGCCGGAATTAAAATTTACGGCAATGTCTCCCTGGTTGACGTGGAGCAGGGTGTCCACATCGCTGTGGAGCCGGATCTCCAGCCGATCCTCGAATACGTCGATGCGCTCTATCAGCAGTTCTAAATCGTTTCGTTCCAGCGTTTCCTTGGAAAGAATGTCCCCGAATACCTCCATGGCGGTCTTGGCGGCACGCCCTGCCTGAATGATGGTGTTCCGCTTGTCCGAGAGCATACCGATCTGGTGATCCAGCCCCTCGATTTTTTTTTGCAGGTCCGCTTCCAGCTCATCGTAAGTCTCTGCCAGAAGCTCCTCCTGATCCGGGTGCTTGACCATGTCTCGGATGCGCTGCCGCTTGGTGGCTTTCAGCTCCTCCCGCAGCTCCTCCATGACCTGGGCCAGATGGTCGGCGGACTGCTCCGTTTCCACCACATCGGAATCCTGCCGTGCCAGTTCGGCGTTCAGTTCTTCCAGCATGGCATGGGAATGCTCCATGACCCGCCGCACATAGATTTTCAGCAGCTCGTCCAGCTTGTCCACCCGGATGTGGTGGGAGCTGCATCCGGAACGGCCCCGGCGGTGGTAGGTGCCGCAGGTGTAGGCGGCACTCAAATCCCTGCGGCTCATGGCAAACATGGGGCTGCCGCAGTCCCCGCAGAACAGGAAGCCGGAGTACACGTTGTCGTACTTCTTCACGCCCCGGTAATTGGCGGTGGAACGCTTCTCCCGGAGGGCCCGGGTGGTGGCAAAGGTGCGGTAGTCGATGATGGGCTGGTGGTGGTTCTCAATAACGATGTGTTCCTCCTCGTCCCGTTTCACATCCTTGCCGTTGATCTTGGCCCGGGTGTACTTGGCCTGCCGGAAAGTGCCGATATAAAAATCATTGTCTAGAATCCCCTGCACCGTAACGATGGCCCAGGCGGCCTTGGTTTTCCGGCTGGTGGGTTCCCCCGCCGCCTCCTTGCGCATCTGCTCCGACATCCGGGGCGTGGGGATGCCCTGCTCCGTCAGGTAGTTGGCGATTTTCTTGTAGCCCCAGCCCTGGTTGTTGTACAGGTCAAAAATCTGCCGGACGATCTCCGCTTCCGTGGGCACGACCTCAAATTCTTTCTGCCTGTTGATGATATAGCCGTAGGGGGCGGCACACAGCCATTTCCCGTCGGCCTGCCGCCGCCGGATGACGTTTTTCACCTTCTTGCTGGTGTCGGTGACAGGCATTTCGTTGATGAGGAATTGAAACTGGATTTTCAGCCAGTCGTCATCGTTGGGAAAGTCGATGTTGTCCCCCACGGAAATGATGCGAACGCCTGCATCCCGCAGATCCTCCAATTCCACCAGCCCCCGGGAATTTCGCCGGGAGAATCGGGAAAAATCCTTCACCACCAGAATGTCATACTGATGCCGGATCAGCCCCTTTCGCATGGCCTGGTAGCCCTCCCGCTGCTCAAAGGTATAGCCGGAACGGTCCCGATCCTCATAAAAGGTCAGGCTGCTTCCCGGAAAACGGCGGTTCACAAAGTCCCGGATGATGGCCTTTTGGTTTTCAATGGAAACGTTATCCCGGTCCAGCTCCTCATCTACGGAGATGCGGCAGTAGCCTGCAATGTCAAAGGTTTCGGTCATGGTTATTCTCCCTTGAGATATTTTTCGGTCTGGCGGTCAAATTCGGAGATATAGTCTGCATCCTGCCGTTTGCGGAATTCCTCGTAGATGCTGCTGACCTGCTTCACCGCCGCTTCCCGGGAAATGTGGCCCTTGCCATCCAGTACCTGGCGGCGGTTGTTGGTCAGAAACCGGTCCGTCTCTTTCAGCCAGTCCTGCATGGACATGAGCTGCTCGTCCTCGGCCATCAGCTCGGCATAGTCGATGAACATGGTCACCAGACGGTTCAGTCGGGAAAGCTCCTTCTGATTCAGGTAGTTCTTCGCCACCAGTGTGTCACTTTTCAGAATTTTCCCGTCCGGCGCACCCTTCCAGGTGGTCAGACCCATGGTGGGGCTGTCCAGAGTGGCCCGCTGGGAAAGCAGCTCCGCCGCCGTCTTGCCGGTGACGGCATAGTGCAGCTTGTTCTGGACAAAGGCATAGAAGGCTTTCGTTGTCTCGCTGTTTTTGTCGTAGTCGTAGCTGCACTGCTCAAACACATCCGCAATTTTCTGATAGGCTCGCCGCTCGCTGGCACGAATCTCCCGGATGCGTTCCAGCAGCTCATCAAAGTAATCCCTGCCAAAGGGGCGGCCGTTCTTCATCATCTCATCGTTGAGAACAAAGCCCTTCTGGATGTACTCTTTCAGCGTTTTTGTCGCCCACTGGCGGAATCGGGTGGCCTTTTTGGAGTTCACACGGTAGCCTACGGCGATGATGGCATCGAGATTGTAGTGGTCAATGCTGCGCTGCACATTGCGGTTGCCCTCTCTGCGAACCACTAAGAATTTCTTAGCAGTTGCGTTGAGGGACAGTTCTTCTTCGGCGTATATGTTCTTCAAATGCTGAATGATATTTTCTGGGGTACAGTCAAACAGCTCTGCCATACCATTCTGACTTAGCCAGAAGGTTTCCTCCGCAAATATCACACTAACATATTGCTTCTCGCCCTCGTCATTGTACAGCAGAATTTCTCCCTGATTTGCAATTTCGTTTCCCATTTCTTTTCCTCCAGTATCCGTTGTATCAGTGTATTTGCAGTACATTGTGGTCTTTTGTTGAATGATGTAATTACAGATAATATTGTACATCATATTCCTGTACTTTGCAAGGACAAATTGAAAATGGGCAGAGGAAATTTCTTCCCTCCGCCCCAGAATTCAACGTTCCATGTTTGCCGTCCGCCGCTTCTTCTCCCGCTGCACCGCCAGTTCCGCAC
>OLHA01000426.1_pt1 | contig 24689 bp, 25 predicted proteins | sample 1605961 | NCBI WGS metagenome assembly OLHA01 (sample SAMN03283288) | human gut metagenome | biome: human-associated habitat; material: feces | host: Homo sapiens | place: Peru | collected 2012
GTAAATTTAGTATATAATTATTAGTAGACATAAGTTTATTCCTTTCAATGTTTTCTTAACAATTACATTGTATCAAACTTATGTCCTTTTTTTAAATAAAAATAGTGTAGTGATTTACACTCACCAACACTATTTATAATACAACCATAAAACCAAATTTTGGTTTTTTTTGATGCGCGTAGTTAAGTATAATTGCTATAATAGCTTTATTGCATATATTATATTAGGGTGATTGATTTGTTATCTAGAATTTCAATGAATGATTTTTTATCAATAATAAATCAAATTAATATTATTGATATAAGAAGTAATCAAAGTTTTAATAATAATCATATTCCGGGAGCAATTAATATTCCTTATGAAAAATTAATTATAAATCCAGAAATGTATTTGGATAAAAATAAAAAATATTATATATATTGTCAAAAAGGTTTATCTAGTTTTAATGTTGTATCAATATTAAATAAATTGGGTTATAATTTAATTAGTGTTGATGGTGGGTATGAAAATTGGATTATGATGAAGTAAAAATATTGTCAATTTCTACAAAAAAAATATAGTAATTACTATATTTTTTTCATTATTAATAATTAATTAAAATGTTAAATTAACTTTATTTTGAATGATGGTGAACATCAACATCTTGATTGCTTGTGTTACCGTTTCTGTTACTATACATTCTTGCTAAAGCATCTGCGTTTTTACTTTTATTTACATATTTACTAAGCATTTCTAATTCTTTTTTATCTATTTCTAGACGTTTTTTTTCAATATTCATCCTTGTTTCTGCTTCATTTTTTTCAAGTGTAAGTTGTAATTCTTGATTTTTTTGTGCCTGAATACGTCTTGCTTCTTCCTTTTTTGCTGTTTCGTTTATTTGTCGTTTTAATGGGTTTGAAATATTATTTGAAGTAACTTCAATAAGTTTAATTCCGTATTTAATTTCAATATTTTTAATAATTGATTGATTTAAATCAATCATTGAAATTTTTCTTTTTGTGTCAAAAAAGTCATCGTTTTTACTACTTATATATTCGTCAACTAATGTTCTAACATCTTCCATAATTGAACTAATTACATCTTGACTACTTTGATAACTTTGTATGGCGCTAGTTACTTGGTATTTAACGTATAGATCTACACAAATAAGTTGATCATTTTTTGTGGTATAATTTTTAGGTGGAATATTAAAAAATTGTTCACGTGTATCAACTGCACCTTCTGTTTCAATTTTCATTATGCCTGGGATGTAGAAAAAAAGATTTCCTGTCGTTTCTTTTGTTCCAAATATTGTTGAATATACCACCTTAGTGTTTGAATTTAAAAGATTTAATCCAGAATGTATTTTTAAATTTGAAACTGTTGGTTTCGAATTTGTGTTTGTGTGATCTGAACCACATTGATTTAATAATTCACGATTTTTTTCTAGTAAATTGTGTGATGAATCTTTTAATGCCATATGCATTCCTCCCTTTTTCATGGATTATAATAACATAAATGCTATGTAATGTCAAACTTTTTAAGGCATAATTTAGTATATATAATGTAAAATTATAAAAAATTTTTTATTGATATATTGCGAACTTTTGTTTGATGTGATAAAATTTGATTATAAATGATAGGAGAATGGTATGGATATTATTATATTTTTGATTTTGTTGTTAAATTTAATTGCAACATTAATATCTTTATTTAAAAATAATGGGGAATCTAATATAACTGAGAGAATAGGTAGATTGGAAACTAGTGTTACAAAAGAAATCTCTGATTTTAAATTTGAATTAAGTAGAACTATGAATGATGATTTTAACAAATTAAATGATAGAATGGATAATAAACTTAATTTAATAAATGATAGGGTTAATGAGCGTATTGATGAAAATTTTGAAAAAACGAATAAAACTTTTACATCGGTTTTAGAAAGATTGTCCAAAATAGATGAGGCTCAAAAGAAAATTGATAGCTTGTCTACTGATATTGTTTCATTACAAGGTGTTTTGACTGACAAAAAATCACGTGGAATATTTGGGGAGGTTAATCTAAAAAATATCATAAGTAATGTATTTGGAGAAAAAAATGACAAAATTTATAAACTTCAATATTCTTTCAGTAATGGAACAATTGCTGATTGCGTTTTATTTGCGCCAGAACCTCTTGGTTTAATTGCTATTGATTCAAAATTTCCTTTAGAAAATTATCAAAATATGGTTGATAAAAATTTAAGTGCTGATGAGAGAAATAAATTTGAAAAAAAATTTAAAATTGACTTAAAAAAACATATAGATGATATAAGTAATAAATATATAATACCAGGGATTACATCAGATCAATCAATTATGTTTTTACCAGCAGAAGCAATATTTGCTGAGGTGAATGCATATCACTTAGATATAGTAGAATACGCTTATAAAAAAAGAGTTTGGATTACCTCACCGACAACTTTAATCAGTACATTAACTACAATACAGGTAATTATGAAAAATATGGAAAGAGATAAATATGCTACTATTATTCATAATGAATTGAATTTATTGTCTGAAGAATTTAGAAGATATAAAGAGCGATGGGATAAATTATCAAGAAGCATTGAAACTGTTAATAAGGATATAAAGGATATTCATAACACAACCGAAAAAATTTCAAAAAGATTTAACTCAATTAATCAAGTCGATATAGAAAAAATATCTTGTAAATATAAAAAAATCAAGGATTAACTTGATTTTTTTATAATGGGATTATTAAAAACTTCCACTTGAATGACCATCATCATTACATTTTTTTGTAGTATTAGTTGTCTTTGTTGTTCCTGTGTATTCTGGTTGTTCATAATATTTTTTATCATCTTGTTTGTAGTTTCCATTTAATAATGCATCGAGACATGAAAATGCATTGTTCGCACCTGTTGATTCATCAGCATTGTTAATTATTTTTGCAACCCATTGGATGATAACAATTACAAAGAATACAGCTACACCTGCTATAATCCTTTTTATAAAAGAACTTTGTGCTTTTTTTATTTGGTTGTTGTCTTGTGACATAACGGCTTTAGCAAAATCAATGCTTCCCATTATTATTAGTATTACTGGTGTTAAATTTCTAATAATTTCAACTATTTTTGCTATAAATTTGATTGGTCCTTCTGGCAACCAACCACATGATCCATTTAATATATACATAATTATTCCTTCCTTATTAAATTACTGATATTAATTGTTTCCAAAAATACTATTTAAACAGTCTGCAACACCACTAGTATTACCAGTTTTAATTAAATTTACTCCAAATTTTACTAATGCTAAAACAAAAAATGCTAATGCTCCCATAATTAGTCGTCTAATAAATAAACTTGTATTTTGTTTAATTGCATCATCTTTTTGTGCTATTACAGCTTTCAAAAAGTCAACTAAGCCAAAAAGAACTACAAAGACTGGTATTGCAATTAATAAAATATTATATATTTCTCCTATTGTGTCTGTAATTTCTGTTGGTATTCCCCCACATCCATCTAAAATAAAAAAATTAAAAATGTTCATATAATTACCTCCTCGTATAAATTATTGTAATATTGATGTATTATTTATTCTAAATTTTGTATATATTATTTAATTATTAAATTTTTACTTCTTTGTTTTACAACTGTTATTAGCATTGTTTTTACAAATTTTTTCTGCATCTGAACCTGGTGTTCTTTTTATGCATTCGTTAAAAATTCTATTATAACAGTCTTCTGGATTTTCTGTTGAAGTTGAACTATTATTCTTATTACCTTTTAAAATTGCAGCAGCACATTCCATAGCGTTTCCTGCATTTCCAACATTTTGAATAATTGTTCCAAAAATCCAATTAATTATACTGAATATAAAGAATACTAATAATCCGGTTATTAACCTTTTTATAAATGTACTAGTGCAAGTTTTTATAGAATCTTCTTTTTGTGACATAATGGCTTTTAAAAAGTCAATGATACCAAATAATACAATTGCAATTGGTACTAAGTATAAAATTGCTTTATAAAGTGTTGATAATATTCCAATAACAACATTAGGTAAATCACAGTCTAAAATAAACATAATATACATCCTTTCTACAAAAATTATAGCATATATCGATTATTATATCAAATATAAACAGTTTTTTTTATAAAATTATTATAAATTTGTATATAATTAATTTTACATGAAAATAATAAATTAGGTGAAATAATTTATGTACTTAGTTTATATTGAAAATAAAGATTTATTAACAAAAATTATAACTTATTTTGATTACGTGAATATTTTATATACAACTGATATTAATGATAAATATGATTTTTTAATTATCGCTCAGAATAATAATAAAACTTTAAATTTAATGCAGAGGGCAAAAAGAACTATATATATATCTTATTTAGATGAAATAAAGATTTTTAAACGTTTTTCAAAGAAAAATAAAAAGTATGACGATTATAAAAATAAAATGAATACTTTTTTTAATAAATGTAATATTATTGTTACGAGTCTTCCATATATGAAAAGATTAATTAATCACAAAAGGGTCTATGTTATTCCATTTGAAAATATATGTATTGGATTATGTAAGAATAAGTTATTTAATTTGAGAAAGAAAAATATTACTATTATTGATAGTGATTATAAATATTTAGATATTTATTTTAAATTATTTAACGAATTTCCAAATTTTCAATATCAATTAATTGGTTTTAGTTCTAGTTTAAATAAAAAAAATAAGTTACTTATTACTGATTTACCTAAAAATTTAACTTTATATAAATATTGTAATGATAGAGTATTACAAAATTATATAGATAATAGTTTTTTGGTTATTTTTTTTGATAATATTCTAGAAAGTTATGATTATTTGAATATTTGTCTGTTTTTAAAAAAAAATATTTTATTATTAAATAGTGATTTGTGTCGTGATTTCTTGATTGATAACAAAAATATTTATTTGTTTGATGAGAAGAGTTTTGTAAAAAAGTTTAATAAAATTATTACTAATAGAGTATCTAATCTTGGAATAGAAGGTTTTAATTTAATAAAAGATAATAATTTTATAAATATTTCTGACAAGTTTTGTAAAATTTTAAAGTAATATATATCATTTTGAAAATTTTTACTCTATAATTAAAGTAGAGGTGGAATATGAAAGATTCTATATTAGAAGTATTAAAAAAAAGTGATAAAGCATTAAGTGTTCATGAAATTGAAGATATTTTAGGATTGAGTACTGTTGATGAACTAAAAAATTTGCTTAAAGATTTAAATGATTTGGAAGATAATTTAAGTGTTTATAGAACTAATAAAAATAATTATATGTTATTTAACAATAGTCATTTAAAAATAGGAAAATTAATTGGTAATAAAAAAGGCTATGGATTTGTTGATATTGAAGGAGATGAGGATGTTTTCATATCTGCTTCAAATATGAATGGCGCTATTCATGGTGATAGAGTTATTGTTGAAATAATATCTAAAAAAGGACTTGATTTAGAAGGTAGAATTGTTAAAATAGTTGATAGAAAATTTAAGCAAATGGTTGGTGAATTTTATTATAGTAATGGTATTCCTAAAATAAAATTAGATGAGCAAAAATTAAATATTGATATTGTAATCGATAAAAATAAGACATTAGGAGCAATGGATGGTCATAAAGTTTTGATTAAAATAAGAGAAAAACTTCATGGCAATTGTTATAAAGCCGAAGTTATGAAAATTTTAGGACATAAAAATGATCCAGGTGTTGATATTTTATCTATTGTTAATAAATATGGAATTAATGATACTTTTTCAGATGAGGTAATGGAGGAAGTCGATAAATTACCAAATGAGGTTTCAGAAGAGGAATTGGTAGGTAGAAGAGATCTTAGAAATGTTTGCATATTTACAATTGATGGTGATGATACTAAGGATATTGATGACGCAATTTCAATTGATATTTTAGATAATACTAATTATAAATTAGGTGTTCATATAGCTGATGTAAGTTATTATGTAAAAGAAAATTCTAAAATAGATGAGGAAGCATATGACAGAGGAACAAGTGTTTATTTAGCAGATAGAGTAATACCAATGTTACCTCATAAACTTTCTAATGGAATATGTTCTTTAAATCCAGGTGTTGATAGACTTGCTGTTACTTGTGAAATGGAAATAAATCATAAAGGTGAAGTTGTAAGTTACGATATTTATGAAAGTGTAATTAGATCAAAGAAACAAATGACTTATAAATGTGTTAATAAAATTTTAGAGGAAAATATTGTACCTGAAGGGTATGAACCATTTGTTGATAGTTTAAATAAGATGTTAGAACTTTCAAAAATATTAAGAGCATATAAAACTAAAAGAGGTTGTATCGATTTTAATATTGAAGAAGCAAAAATTGTAGTTAATGATAAAGGTGAAGCAATTGATGTAGTATTAAGAAATCGTGGAGTTGGCGAAAAAATGATTGAAGACTTTATGATTGCTGCTAATGAAACTGTTGCGTCTTGTGTTTATTTTATGGATTTACCTTTTGTATATCGTGTTCATGGTGAACCAAATGAGGAAAAAATTAATAATTTTTTGAAATTTATATCAATATTAGGATATAAAGTTAACGGTAATATTAAAGAGATTACACCTAAAGAGATGCAAAAACTTTTAGGACAATTAAGTGAAAAAAAGGAATTTTCAATTTTATCAAGATTATTGCTTAGAAGTATGCAGAAGGCTGTTTATGATAAAAATAATATAGGTCACTTTGGAATTGCTAGTAAATGTTATACTCATTTTACATCTCCAATTAGAAGGTATCCTGATACTACTGTTCATAGACTTTTAAGAACATATTTGTTTAAACATAAAATCGATAATGATACAATTGATTATTGGAATAATAAATTACCATTTTTAACTGAACACTCATCAAATAAGGAACGTGATTCTATAGAGTGTGAACGTGAAGTTGATGATATGAAAAAAGCTGAATATATGGAAAAACATATTGGTGAAGAATATGATGGTATGATTAGTAGTATTATGAGTTTTGGAATTTTTGTTGAACTTCCTAATTCTGTTGAAGGACTTATCAAAATAGATGATTTAACTGATGATACATATACTTTTGATGAGGCAACATTTAGTTTACGTGGCAAGAAAAATAAACGTGGATATAGATTAGGAGATAATATTAGAATAAAAGTAAAGGCTGCAAATAAAGAAGCAAAAACTGTTGATTTTGTTATTGCAGATAATAATATTTCAAAAAATTAGAACAATGAAGAACTGTTAAATTTTGATATAGTTCTTTTTTGTTTTGAATAAATTAATTTATATGATATAATAAGTTTATTAAGAAAATAGTAAAATTGGAGGAGTTATGAAAAATAAATCAGTTAAGTTCTTAACCTTATTATTTAGTTTTTTATTTTTATTCACTGGTTGTTCTAATTCTAATGTGGAAAAAGATTTGTCTTATAAAAATGATTTTAGCGTAACAGTAGATAAACCATCAAATAGAGTTTCAATGATTACGGCTGGTGATGCTCTAATTCATAGTTCTGTTTATCAAGATGCATTTATATCTGGAGATAGTTATGATTTTAAAAAGATGATACCTTCGATAAAAAATTTGGTATCGGGTTATGATTTAAAATATTATAATCAAGAAACAATTATAGGTGGGAAAAATTTAGGAGTTTCGACATATCCTTGTTTTAATTCACCTGATGAGATTGGTGATGCTATGCTTGATGCTGGTTTTAATATGGTAAGTCTTGCAAATAATCATACGTTAGATAGAGGCGAAAAAGCAATTTTATATTCAACACAACAATATTGGGCTACAAAAGATGTAATGGTTGCTGGTAGTTATGATTCTTTTGAACATAGAAATAGAATCAATGTAAGAGAAGTAAATGGCATTAAATATACTATGCTTTCTTATACTACTAACACAAATGGAATTAATACCCCAAGTGGTAAAGATTATTTAGTAAATAGATATGATCCAGAGCAAGTAAAAAAAGATATTGAAGCAGTAAGACCTTATACTGATGTTATAATTGTTGCTATGCACTGGGGAGAGGAATATACTGCAACTCCTGTAAATAGTCAAAAACAAATTGCTGGGTATTTATCTAGTTTAGGTGTAAATGTTATTATAGGAACACATCCACACGTTATTGAACCTATTGAATATATTGGCGATACTTTAGTTATATATTCTTTGGGAAACTTCATTTCTGCACAAATTGGTATTGATAGATTGGTTGGCGCTATGGTTTCTTACGATATTGTGAAAAATGATGATAATACAATTAAAATAGAAAATGTAAAGGCAAATTTGATATATACGTATTACAATAATTTTAGAAATTATTATGTTTATCCATTTACTGAATTAAATTCTAATATTCTACCAAACTATGTTTCACTGTATGAAAAGTATTCTAATATAATTAAAATGTATGATAATTCTATTGAAGTAGTTCCATTAGCTTAGGTGAATCATGGAAATTAATAATAAAAAAGCATATTATGATTATCAAATATTAGATACTATTGAGGCAGGTTTAGTTTTAAGTGGAACAGAAATTAAGTCAATAAGGGATGGAAGAGCAAATTTAAAAGATAGTTACGCAATTGTTAAAAATGGTGAAGTGTTTATCCTTAATATGCATATAAGTCATTATAAAGAAGGAAATATTTTTAATCATGATGAAACAAGGACAAGAAAGTTGTTGTTAAATAAAAAAGAAATATTTAAACTTCGTGATACGGTTGTATTAAATGGAAACACGTTAGTTCCTTTAAAAATATATTTTAAAAATAATCGTGCTAAATTGCTTTTGGGAATAGCTAAGGGTAAAAAAAGTTACGATAAAAGAGAATCAATAAAACAACGTGATGTTAATAGGGAACTAAAAAAACAATATAAAAATTTAAATTTAAAATAGAAAGTGTGTACTTTTTATTTTTTTTTGCTATAATGTTATTGGGACTGATTTGGGTTCGACGGGAATAAGAGGTACTAAACTGCAAGTCGAAGGTACGCGTTAAGTACAAACAAAAATTAAATGGAAATAAATTAAAAAATGCATTCACTTCATTATTCGCTAAGAATGATGTTGTATTTGCCTAATTAATAGGGGATGCAACTTTCTTTAAAATTTTGCCTGTGAGTTTTTTAGAGAGTTCGATTTAGCAGGATATATTATTATTTAGCATAGAAGTAATAATGAATTTTATATGCTTACTAAATAATTAGTTGTCAGTTACTATAATTATTTAGGAATTTAATTAATTGACTAAACTTGTAGATGTTTTTTACTAAATATTTTCGGACAGGGGTTCAATTCCCCTCAGTTCCACCAGATTGATTAATACTCAAACTTTTCGAGTTTATATACTAAAATGCACTATGATTGTGCAAAAAATGTCTAAAAAATGCAAAAATGCACAATATATCAAAGATATTGTGCATTTTTTGTTTATTTGTGTTACACTTATATTAATTACTACTTATAACTGGTGTTATTAATAGTTGTTTTATTTTATCTTTTATGGCATCAATATAAATATATGAATTATATATAATAGGAAAAGAGTTGATATTATGGCAATAGACTCACATATGCATATTAATAGTATTGTTTTAAAAAATACTTTAGATTATATTAATGAAATAATTGATAATGATGATATTGAAAGTGTTATAAATGTTGGACTTAATATTGATACTTCAAACGAATCAATTATGATTTCAAAAATGAATCCCAAATTCTATTCTACTATTGGAATACATCCTTTATATACTGAATCACAAGACATAAATTCCTTATATAATTTAGAAATTACTGATAAAGTTGTTGCTATTGGTGAAATTGGTTTAGATAGTAATAAAAATAATTTTGAAGAACAAAAAAGATATTTGATTAAACAAATTATAATTGCTAATGAACTTCATTTACCAGTGGTTATTCATTCTAATAATACTAATAAATTAGTAATAGAAATATTTAATAATTATGTTAAACCTAAATATGGATGTGTTTTTCATTGTTTTCAACCAGATATAGATGCTTTAAATTATTTAATAGAAAATGGTTATTATATATCATTTGGAGGTAGAATAACTTATAAAACAGCTAGAAAGTCAATTGAAGTAGCAAAGTTAGTGCCTAATGATTTATTTTTAGTTGAAACAGATAGTCCGTATATTTCACCAGAACCATTTAGAGGGGAAATTAATAGAACATCTAATATAAAATACATAATAAGTAAAATTGCTGAAGTAAAAGAAATGAGTTTTGAAGAAGTTGAAAGTATAACTACTAAAAATACAAAAAGACTATTTAAAAAATTATATATGTAAATTTTGAGGTATATATGAAAGATAAAGTTAATAAGATATTTTCTGTAATGAATCAAATAGAATATGGATTTAAGGATTCCAGTGGACAAAATATAATTAATGATTTAAATAAATGGGATAATGAATTTGATAAATTTTATTATTTGCAAACACCAGAAGAATTATTAACTTCAAAATGTGGTGTGTGTTGGGATCAGGTTGAATTAGAAAGAAAACTATTTTCTGATAGTAATATTAATTTTAAAACCTATTTTATTTATATTATTGATAATGATATGTTACCTTCTCATACATTTTTAGTATATAATGATGATAAAAAATATTATTGGTTTGAACATTCTTGGGGTGAATATAAAGGTATTCATAAATATAATTCTATTAAAAATTTATTTGATGATATAATTTATAAATTTAAAAGTAGTCATAAAGAAGTAAGTGACAGTTCAAAAGTTTTTTTATATGAATATGAAAAACCTAAGTGTCATATTACTTGTAATGATTTTTATAAATATATTGAAACTCAAAAATTAATTGAACTTTAATTACATAAAAAAACATAATGTGTCAAAAATATAAGTGGTGATACTATGATTAGTAAATATAGACTTATTGATGATACATTATTTTTGTATTTTGATTTTAATTATGAATTTGGTAATTTTAATATACCAAAAGGAAAAGATGGTTATATTAATACTATTAAAAATTATATAAAAAATATAGGTTATAAGGGAACAAAAGTAGTTTTAATGGTAGGTACTATTGTCGTTGCAACATTAGCAATAAATAGTTCTAATTCTACAAGTGATTTTGAATTCAAATTATTAAATAGTGAAAAAGGAATTGAAAATTTAATTAGTAGTGAAATATTTGATTCAAATAGTGATTTATCATATTCTAATATTGATGATTTAAATGAAAATTCCTTTGTACAAAATAATGAGGAAGATAAAAACAACGAAATAGTTAGTGGGATAAATAATAACCAAAATAGCAATATTCAAAGTAATGATATTCAAAATGATGATATGGTTAATGAATTACCAAATGAGAAAAATAATGATTTACCTATTTTTCAAGACGAAAATATTAATAAAGACGAAAGTAATGATTTTACTAATACAGACAATAATTTATCTGATGTTGAAGTAAAAGAAGAAAATAAAAATCTCATTTCATTAATTCATAATGCTAATACTATAAATATAGAATTAGAAGATTATGTTATAGGAGTAGTAGCAGCGGAAATGCCAGCATCATTTTATATAGAGGCTTTGAAGGCTCAAAGTGTAATAGCGCGTACTTATGCTTTCAATAAGTTAAGTAAAGGAGTTACTTTAACAGATAATAATTCTACACAAAATTATATTGATATAGATCAAATGAGAAATAAATGGGGAGCAGATTTTGATAAGTATTATAATAAAATTAAGGATGCTGTTTTATCTACTGAAGGCACAACATTAAAATACAATGATGAATATATAGATGCAGTATATTTTTCAACAAGTAATGGTTATACAGAAGACTCTATTAATGTTTGGGGAAATGATATTCCTTATTTAAAAAGTGTTGAAAGTTCTTGGGATAGAGATGCTTCTAGTTTTTTTAGAACACAAACTATGGATTTAAATACTTTTAATTCAAAATTAGGAACAAATATATCAAATGGTGATGAAATAAGTATAATAGAGAGAAATAGTTCTTCAAGAGTTAGTAAAATAAGTGTTGGTGGTAAAATTTTTAGTGGAGCTCAATTTAGAAATATATTGGGTCTTAGGTCAGCTGATTTTGATATAGGATTAAATGATAACCTTTTAACTATAACTACTAGAGGATATGGTCATGGTGTTGGAATGAGCCAATATGGTGCAAATGGTATGGCACAAAATGGATACAATTATAAACAAATTTTATCTCATTATTATAGTAATGTCTCTATCAATTAAAAAAAGTAACTTTGTTACTTTTTTAGTCATATAATTCTTGTTTTAATAATTCTAAATTGTAATTCATTAATGTAAAATAATCGTCTTTATTTTTTCTTTCTTCTTCTGTTAAATTTGCAACTGTTTTAAGTTCTACTAATTCTACATTTGTTTGTTCTTTAATTTCATTTACAGTATTATTGATTTCTTTATTTTGTGTTGTAAATATATAACTTATTTTTCCACTATTTATTAGATTGATAACATCAGCTTTTGTTTTATCGGTTAAATTATCATTTTCTTCAAGTGATATAACTGTAAGACCATATTTATCTTCTAAAAATTTGAATAAATCGTCTGAAACAACAATTGTTTTGTTAGTAGAACTTTCTACCATTAGTTTTATTTTAGCATCTAAATTTGAAACTTCTACTTTTAATTCTTCATATTTTTCATCGATGTCATTTTTTAGATAGTGATTATTTATATATTCATTAAATCCAATTTTTATATTTTGTGCAAGCATAAGAAAATTTGATGGATTTAACCATAATTCCTCAATATAATTTTCATAATCCATACTAAGTGTTGTATCAATTATTTTTATTTTTTTGTTATGTTCAAACATTGGTGCTACATATTTTTTTTCAGGTGCTAATCCATTAAAAATAAATAAACTTGAGTTACTATAGTCCTTAATTTGTTTATCAGTTAGTTCATATGAATCAATTATTACTCCATCTGGGTATATACTTTTGACAGTGCTATGTTCTCCATAAAGTCGATTTGTGATATATTCAATAGGATAACTGGTTGTATAAATTTCAATATTTTCAAGATTGTCACGTTTTAAACACCCACTTGTTAAAATAGATGTCGTAATTAATAATAACGTTATAAGTTTTTTCATTTTTTTTCCTCCTTTTTAACAGGATCATAACCTGCCTTAAATAATGGATTACATTTTAATATTCTTCTTATTGTAAGAAAAGATCCTTTAATGGAGCCATATTCATTAATTGCGTCAATACCATAATTGGAGCAACTTGGAATATATCTACATTTATTATGCCAAGGACCTGGTATCATTTGATAAAATTTTATTAGTCCAATTAATATATATTTCATATTAACACCATAATTATTATACTAAAAAATTTTTTAAATGTAAATTAAATATTTAGGATGAATTTCTAAGTCTTTACAAGTTTTTTTTATAAATTAACTTAAAATAATTGTATTTTAACTCATAATTGAAATTTAGTTTACTACTTGAAATATTAAGAGTACCTTTTATTTTGATTTTATATAGTTGATATAATTTATCCAAACTTAAACACAATTTTTAATTTTTCTCATTTATAAGAACAAATAGAAAGTATTCTACTATAAACTAATGTTTTTTCTCATTAATTTACATCTTAAAGTATAAATGGTATAATATTGTCGAGGGTGAAATTATGGATATTGTTAAATATTTGAATGTGGATTTAAATAATAAATTATACCAAACAGCTTTTACACATACATCTTATGCTAATGAGCACAATGTTGAAAGTTATGAAAGACTTGAATATTTAGGAGATGCAGTTTTAGAATTAATAATGAGTGAGTATTTATATTTAAAAAATACTGATGGTGAAGGAAAAATGACAAAATTAAGAGCTCATTATGTATGTGAGAATGCTTTATATGAATATTCTCTTCATTTAGGTTTAAATCAGCATATTTTACTTGGCAAGGGTGAAAGTGATAATGGAGGAAATTTAAGAAAAGCAATAGTTGCAGATATTTTTGAGTCATTTATAGGAGCGTTATTTTTAGATAAAGGAATTGATGTTGTTAAAGATTTTATTTATAAATATGTAATACCAATTATTGAAAATAAAGAAATTGATTTTTTCGATGATTATAAATCTGTATTACAGGAATTGGTTCAAACTGATAAAAGAAGTTTAGAGTATGTTGTTATAAATGAAGAAGGTCCAGCCCATAATAAAACTTTTACAGTTGAAGTTAAAATAGATGACGTAATTTATGGTAGGGGAGTTGCTCATAGTAAAAAAGAAGCTGAACAAAATGCTGCAAAAGATGCTTTAAAAAAATGTCAATATAAATAGAAAAATAGATAATATCATATTGCGTTTTTGATTTAATTAAAGTAAAATAAAAATATATTTATAGAAAAAGGTGATTTTATATGGGAAGAGCTTATGAGGTAAGAAAAGCTAGTATTCAAAAAACAGGTGCAGCACGTGGTAAAATTTATTCAATGTACGCAAGAGAAATTTATCAAGCTGCTAAAAATGGTGGTGTTGAAACAGCTAGTAATGCATCTCTTAAAAGATTAATAGAAAGAGCAAAGAAGGAACAAGTACCAGCCGACATTATTAAAAGGGCAATTGATAAAGTAAATAGTGGTGCTGATGAATCTTATGATTCAGTTCGCTACGAGGTTTTTGGACCAGCTGGATCTACAATTGTTATTGATTGTTTAACAGATAATGTTAATAGATCTATAAGTTCGGTTAGAGCTGCACTAAATAAAACAAAGTGTAAGATGGGTAGTATGGGTAGTATTACATATAATTACGATAATTTATGTATTATAAGTTTTAAAGGTTTAACTGAAGAACAAACTCTTGATGCTTTAATTGAAAGTGGTATAGATAATGTTGATATGGAATTAGATGGGGATTCAATTGTTATATATGGTGATCCTCAGGATAATTTTAAAATAAAAGAGGCAATAACTAAAGTACTACCAAACGTTCAATTTGATATGGATGAAATAACAATGTTACCAAAAGATAAAATTACTTTAAGTGGCGAAGATTTAGAAATGTTTAATAGACTTTTAACATTACTTGACGATATCGAAGATGTAAACCATGTGTATCATAATGTAGAATTATAATGTAAATTGGAAGTATAGGCTTCCTTTTTGTTTGCTAATAAATACTAAAAATGATATAATAAATAATAGAAGAGGTGAAATTTATGAGTATAAAAATAGAAAGAATTTCAAGTGAAATGGTTAAACAATTAAGTTATATACTAGCTACAGAAATCAAAGATAATGATATAAAATTTGTAACTGTAACTGATTGTAAAGTTTCAAGTGATTTAAGTTTTGCTAAAGTTTATGTAACTGTTTTTGATAGAAATAAAATAAAGAGTACTATTGCTGCTTTAAATAATGCAAGTGGTTTTATTAGAAAAATGCTTGCAGATAGAATAGATATAAGACATATACCAGAGCTTACATTTGTTTATGATGAATCAATTGAGTATGGAAAGAATATAGAAAATATCATAGAAAAAATTCATAATAATGAACAATAAAAAAATATAATATTACGGGTGATAAAATGAAAAGTGATATTGAGATATCTAATGATTGTAAACTGTTGCCAATTGATAAAATTGCAAGTAAACTTAATATAAAAGAAAATCAATATGAATGTTACGGTAAATATAAAGCAAAATTAGATTTAAGCTTATTAGGACAAAAAACAAATAAAGGCAAACTAATTTTAGTAACATCTATAAATCCAACACCATATGGTGAGGGTAAAACTACAGTTAGTGTTGGATTAAATGATGCTTTAAATAAGTTAAATAAAAAATCGGTTGCAGTTTTAAGAGAACCATCATTAGGACCTGTGTTTGGTATGAAGGGCGGAGCAACTGGTGGTGGATTTGCCCAAGTAGTACCATCATTAGATATTAATTTACATTTTACTGGAGACATGCATGCAATTACAACTGCAAATAACTTACTATCTGCAGCTATAGATAATCATATATATTACGGTAATCAACTAGAAATAGATATAGAAAAAATAGTTTTTAATCGCTGTATTGATATTAATGATCGATTCTTAAGAAATATTGAAATTGGTTATAATGATATTAAAATTAAGGAAAAATATAATATTACAGCTGCTAGTGAAATAATGGCAATATTATGTTTAGCAAGTAGTATAGAAGACTTGAAAAAAAGATTAGGTAATATAATAATTGCCTATAATAAAAAAAATAAACCTGTTTTTGCTTATCAGCTGAATTGTATTGATAGTTTAGTAATTTTATTAAAAGATGCAATTAAACCCAATTTAGTTCAAACATTAGAACATAATCCAGTTATAATTCATGGAGGACCATTTGCCAATATTGCGCATGGATGTAACTCTTTAATCGCAACTAAGATTGCTTTAAATTTAGCTGATTATGTTATTACTGAAGCTGGTTTTGGCTCTGACTTGGGGGCAGAAAAATTTTTAGATATTAAGTGTCAAGTCGGTAATATAAAACCGGATGCTATTATTATAAATGTAACTATAAAAAGTTTAATGTATAATGGTCATAACGATTTAAAAAAAGGATTAGAACTTTTAAATGTTCATATTGAAAATATGAAAAAATATTTAGACAACGTAGTTGTTTGCATTAATAAATTTTCTAATGATTTAGTTGAGGATATAAATTTTACAAAAGAATTTTGTTCAAATAAAAATGTTCCCTGCATTTTAGTTGATTCTTATATGAATGGTGGTAGTGGTGCTATAAAGTTAGCTAGTGAAATTATAGAAATTACAAATAAAGATAGTAATTTTAAACCATTATATAGTTTTAATCAATCTATAAAGGAAAAAATAAATTTAATTTGTAAACAAATATATAGAGCAAAAAGGGTAATTTATTCTAAAGAAATAGATGAAAAAATTACGTATTTAGAAAATAATAATTTTGATAATTTACCTGTATGTATAGCCAAAACGCCATATTCTTTATCTGATGATCCAAATAAAATTGGTGTTGTTGGTAATTTTGAAGTTGAAATAAAAGATATAAAAATCAATAATGGTGCATCATTTATTATTGTTTACTTATCAAATGTTTTAACACTTCCAGGATTGGGTAAGGATGCTAATTTATATAATATAAAAATAGATAATAATCTTAATATTTTTGATCTTAAGTAAGGTGATGATTATGATTAATGAAAATATTCAAAGTCTTTTTTTTGATAAAAATGAATATAATTATGAAGAAGATTATAATATAAAACTTAGTAATCAAAATTATCGTAAATATTTAAATTTTGAAAATCAATTATCTTATAATGAATTTAATGTTTTTTTTAATAATAATAAACAAAAAATAAGCGATGAGATTAATTCTATAAAAAAAGAATACCTATATAAAAGCAATATGCACGGATTTAATCATAATGTAAAAGTGTTAATATTTGGTTTATTTTTATCCCAAAAATATAATTTAAATAATGTTGATAATCGTATTATTTTAGATGCTTGTAAATATCATGATATTGGTAGAATTAACGATTTGTATGATGAAAAACATGGATTAAATGGTGCAAAAAAAATTGATAAAGTTGTTAATGATGAAATATATAAAATTCGAGAAAATATTAGTATTTTAAAAGCAATAGTAGAGTTTCATTCAGTACCAGATAAATTTAATAAGCGAATTTTTAATAAATATAAATTGCAAAATTATGAAAGATTTACTCTATTAGCAAGTATATTAAAAGATGCTGATGGGTTAGATAGAGTTAGAACTTCTATTAATAATAAAACTTTTTCTGATTTAAATCCTAAGTATTTAAGATTAGAAGAATCTAGAAGACTAGTCAAAGTAACTCATATTATTAATTTTATATTTAATAAAAGTATAAAAGTATGAATTTTGTTCATATTTTTATTTTTGCTTGACATTTATCCAAAACTGTGTATAATATACACAAAAAAGAGGGGGATATTATGAAAATAAAAAATTTTAAAGTTTTAGGTAGTACTTCTTATATTTTAGAGAGTGTTTTAGAAAAGTATACTATTTATATAAATAAATTAGAAAATTTAACATCAAATCAACTTACAACATATTTAAGAGCAATGCGAACACAGGAACTTATAAACAATCAAAATTTGGATAATGAAGACAGTTTTATGATAACTGCATATAATTTAACTAAAAGAAATACGTCAATTAAAATTTTGGAAAAACTTTTTTCTGACAAGGAACTTATAGGTGTTAAGGATATCGACTCATTACATTCTAGAGTGATTGAGGGAACAAAAGCAGATAAGGAAGAAAATTATGGCTTTAGGAATCCTGAAAGAAGTGAAGATGATGATACTTGGGTAGGTCATTTTGACGAATCTGGAAATAAAATTATTGAATATATGCCAATTCCATCAAAAGATGTCATAAATGATATGCAAAATTTATGTGATTATATAAATTCTGATAATCAACACGAACTTGATTTGTTTATAAAACCTATTTTAATTCACGGTTGGTTAGCTGTATCACAACCATTTAATGATGGTAATACAAGAACAGCAAGATTGTTGCAATATGGGGAATTGTGGAAACAAACCAATAAAAAATATAATTTGCATTTTAAAGAGCCTGCTTTTTATTTTTCAAAGAAGTATCTTTTATATCGTGAAAGTTATAGGGGATATATTAAAGATTTAGCAGTTCAAGATAATAATGATGCTATGAATAGGTGGATAAGGTTTAATGCTAATATGATAGATGAGGAATTAAATACAACAGATGATAGGATTAATAAATTTATTAAAGTTGTTAAATAATTAGCACTCACGCTTGACAAGTGCTAAAAATGTGATATAATTAGTAGTGAATGGAGTTACCATTCACTTTTTGAGTAAATTTAGAAAAGGAGGAATACTTATGAATGGACAAAATCCTTATCAAGAAAATTTAGAAGATGTATTGACTAAGTATGGTAGAAACATTACTGATAGTGTTAAAGATGGTAAAGTTGATCCTGTAATTGGTCGTGATGAAGAAATACGTAGTATTACTCGAATTTTATCTAGAAAAACAAAAAATAATCCAGTTTTAATTGGAGAACCTGGTGTTGGTAAAACCGCAATTGTGGAAGGCCTTGCCCAAAGAATTGTTAAAGGTGATGTACCAACTAGCTTGAAAAATAAAATTATTTGGGAACTAGATATGGGTGCTTTAATAGCAGGCGCAAAATATCGTGGTGAATTTGAAGATAGATTAAAAGCAGTATTAAAAAAAGTTAGGGAATCAGATGGAGAAATTATCATGTTTATTGATGAAATTCATATGATTGTAGGTGCCGGTGCTCTAGAGGGAGCAATGGATGCAGGTAATATGTTAAAACCAATGTTGGCGAGAGGTGAAATACACTGTATTGGTGCTACTACGTTAAATGAATATCGTAAATATATTGAAAAAGATGGTGCACTAGAAAGACGTTTTCAAAAGGTACAAGTTAGTGAACCAACAGTATTAGATACTATAACTATATTGCGTGGTTTAAAACAACGTTTTGAAGTTTATCATGGTGTAAATATTAAAGATAGTGCATTAGTAGCAGCGGCAACATTATCTGATAGATATATAACAAGTCGTTTTTTACCAGATAAGGCAATTGATTTAGTAGATGAAGCCTGTGCAACAATAAAGGTACAAATGGACTCGGTTCCAGTACCACTTGACACTTTAACAAGACAGATTATGCGATTAGAAGTAGAAAAAGAAGCTTTAAAAAAAGAACGTGATGATATTTCTAAAAATCGTTTACAAGAAATCGATAATGATTTAAAAGACTTGAAGGCAAAAGAACAAGTTTTAAGAAAAGATTGGGAAGAAGAAAAGAAAATAAACGATCAAATAAGTAAGAAAAAAGAAGAAATTGAATCATCTAGATTTAAACTTGAACAAGCAGAAAATAATTATGATTTAGAAACTGCTGCAAAGTTAAGACATGGTGTAATTCCTAAATTGGAAAATGAATTAGAAAATCTTCGTAAAAGTGATCGTTCTGATATATTAAGTGATACGGTTGATGATGAAAGTATTGCAGCTATTATATCTAAATGGACTAATATTCCAATTAGTAAATTAGTTGGTAGCGAAAAGGAAAAATTAATTCATCTAGAAGAAAATATGAAAAAAAGAGTTAAAGGACAAGATGAGGCTTTAAAACTAGTTAGTGAGGCTATTATTCGTGCTCGTGCAGGTATAAAAGATCCAAATCGTCCAATTGGTTCATTTATATTCTTGGGTCCAACAGGTGTAGGTAAAACTGAAGTTGCTAAAACTTTAGCATATGAACTTTTTGATGATGAAAGACATATGGTTCGTATTGATATGAGCGAATATATGGAAAGTCATTCAGTTTCTAGACTAGTAGGTGCGCCTCCTGGATATGTAGGATACGATGAGGGCGGACAATTAACAGAGGCTGTCAGAAGAAATCCTTATTGTATAGTTTTATTTGATGAGATAGAAAAAGCTCATAAGGATGTATTTAATATTTTACTTCAAATTTTAGATGATGGGCGTATTACTGATTCTCAAGGTAGAACAGTTGATTTTAAAAATACAATTATAATTATGACATCTAATTTAGGAAGTGAATATATTCTAGATAATAAAGAAAATTCAAGTGAATTAGTAATGAATGAATTAAGACATACATTTAAACCAGAATTTATTAATCGTATCGATGAAATTATTGTGTTTAATTCTTTAAAACAAGATGTAATATATGACATTTTAGATAAAATTATAAGTGATATTGAAAAACGTTTAAGTGATAAAAAAATAAAAATAAATTTAACAAATGAGGCAAAAAAATATATTGTTGATTCTTCTTATGATTCTAGGTATGGAGCAAGACCTATTAAAAGATTTGTATCTAGAAATATAGAAACATTACTTGCTAATGAAATAATTAATGGTAAAATTAATTATGATTCAACAGTTACATTTGATGTTGAAAATAATAATTTAATTATAAAAAAATAGTCAAGATTATTCTTGACTATTTTCGTCTAAATTTAGAATTAATTTTTTAATTTTATTTATATTTTCTTTTTTATCTTTAATATTAATTTCGTCATAAAAAGAAACGTTAAAGTATGAGCAATTGCCGTCATTTATTGTTAAATTTTGTCTACAATAGTTATCTATATCAATTTTTAATGAAATAAGTGTTAAAAGATATAGGAAAATAATTGAATTATTATTTAAATTATTTTTATAAATTGATTTTTTTATTAATTTTTCAATTCTTTTTAAACAAATTTTTTCAATATTATTTGTTTCATTTTGTGTTAGAAAAGAGTCTTCTAATTTGTCATCTTTATTAGTTATTTTTAATAATAGTCTTAGTTTATAAATTAAATTATTATATAATAATATATATTGATTTCTATTTAATTCATTTTTTTCAATGTAAATAATATTTAATACATTTAACATGTTTTGTGTTAGAAGAATTCTTAAATAATTTTTATTTATTGGGTTTGTTTTTAACATATCTTCATAATTTTTTAATAAGTTATATTGATTTAGAGCTTCTTCAGTAATAATATTTTTACAAAAATCAAAGATATCACGTTTCATAAATAACTCCTTTTTTTTATATATACTAACACTTATTTTATTTATTTTCAATAAAAATAAATTGAATTATAATTTTTATTGATTTTTTTAATAAAAATATATAATATATATTATATATAATACTTTTCTTGGAGGTTTTATGAAGAAAATTGAACTTTTAGCTCCTGCTGGAAATATGAACGGATTAAAAGCTGCTATAATAGCTGGGGCAGATGCTATTTATGTAGGAGGATATGCTTATTCTGCAAGAGGATATGCTGATAATTTTTCAAATGATGAACTTGTGGAAGCTATAAATTATGCACATTTAAATGGTGTAAAAATTTATGTTGCTGTTAATACTCTTATTTATGATGATGAGGTTGAAATATTTATAAATTATATTGATTTTTTACATAAAAATAATGTTGATGCTATTATAATTCAGGACTTAGGTATGTTTGATTTGATTAGAAAAATGTATCCAAATTTAGAAATTCATGCTTCGACTCAAATGCATATTCATAATGTTCAGGGTGCAATGTTTGCAAAAAAATATGGTATGAAAAGAGTTGTATTAGCACGTGAAACTTCAATAGAAATGATTCGTGAAATAAAGAAAAGTGTAGATATTGATTTAGAAGTTTTTTGTCATGGTGCATTATGTGTAAGTTATTCTGGACAATGTCTTATGAGTAGTTTAATTGGTGGAAGGAGTGGCAATAGAGGAATTTGTGCTGGTACGTGTCGTCTTCCTTATGATTTAGTTGATAAAGATTTAAATAAATTGAATAAAGATAAATATTTATTAAGTATGAAAGATTTAAATACAGTAGAATATGTTGGTGAATTAATTAATGCAGGAGTAACAAGTTTAAAAATCGAAGGAAGAATGAAAAGAGAAGAATATATTTATCAAGTTGTAAGTATTTATAGAAAAGCTATTGATAGTTTTTATTTAAACGGTAAAGTTTTATTAACTAATTCTGATTTGTTAGATTTAAGAAAAATTTACAATAGAATGTTTACTAAAGGATTTTTATTTAATGAGAAAAATAATAATGTGGTAAATCAATTTAGACCAAATCATCAAGGCATAAAAATTGGTAAAGTAGTAAAATGTTCAAAGGATATTGTGTTTATAAAATTAACTGAAAATATTAAACAAGGTGATGGTATTAGAATTATAAATAAATTAGAAGATGTTGGATTACAACTTAATTTTATTTATAAAGATAAAAGTTTAGTTAATGAAGCAAAGATTGGTGATATTATTTCAGTAAAAGTTAAAAACAATGTTTGTATAGATGATGTTGTTTTAAAAACTACTGATATAATCCAAATAAATAGTATTCAAAAAATCTTAAATTCAAATTTAAAAAAGATAAAAATTGATTGTAATTTTATTGCTAAAAAAAATAACCCAATGATATTAATATTAACAGATTCTATTAATAAAGTTGAAGTGAAAAGTGATTCGGTTGTGGCCATGGCAAAAACTAGTCCGATAAGTTGTGAGCAAATATCTAAACAATTAAAAAAATTAGGTGACACTGTTTATGAAATAAATAAACTTAAAATAGATATTGATAATGATATATTTATTTCTGTTAGGGAGTTAAATGAATTAAGAAGAGTTGCTATTGCAAAATTGGATGAATTAAGAAAATATAATATACCTTATAAGAAAAATAAATATTATATTGATGTTCCAAACTTTAAAAGAGAAAATAATTTTAATTATTATATATGTAGTATAAATCAATATAATAATTTAAAAAGCAAAAATATTTGCAATATCTATGTTGATAATTTAGAATTATTTAATAATTTAAAGAGTGATACAAGAGTTCTTTATAAATTACCGAGAGTCATGACTGATTTTAAAAATTATAATGGTACATTGTTGGTAGGTGAACTTGGAAGTTTAAATTATTATAATGATGTGATTACCGATTTTTCATTTAACGTTACTAATTCTTATACAGTTGCTTTTTTACATAGTATTGGTGTAAAAAAAGTTACATTATCATATGAATTAGATTTAACTAAAATTGAAAATTTAATTAATAATTATATTAATAGGTATAATTGTTATCCTAACCTAGAAGTTATTTTATATGGTTACCCTGAATTGATGGTATCAAAGTTCAAATTACTTTCAATGTACAAAAGGTGTGGGAATAATTTCTATTTAAGAGATCGTTATAATAAATTATATAATATAATAGAAAAAGATAATTTAATGTACATATATGATTCGAAGTTGAAAGATGATTTAAAATCATGTGGACATTATTTTGAGATCGGTATTAATAATATAAGAGTTAATATTTTAAGGGATGAGGAATTAAAAAATGTTTATATGTCCAAAATGTAAGGCAAAATGTAAAAAAAATTATTGTATGCATTGTGGTTTGATATTTGATAATGAATCTTATTCACAAATAAAACTAAAATCAGTAGAAAATAATGATTTAGAAAATTTTGTTGGTAAAAACTATGATAAATTATTTTTGAAAACAAGAAATTATGCATGTGGAATATTTGGATCATTTTATTTTTTATATCGCAAATGTATATTGTTAGGATTTTTATTTTTAATTTTAGAGTTACTTGTTTTAAATTTTTATGATTATTTTAATTTTTTTGTAATATTAGTTCTATTAATCATTCGTTTTATTTTTTATAGTGTTATTTTTAATCAATATTATATATTTAAAATGAAACGAAAATTTCAAAAATTAAAAGATAAGTCAATAGTTAAAAGTAATGTATCAATTATTTATCCAGTATTTGGTTTACTTTTTTCTACAATTATATTTTATATATACTTTAATTATTTTCAATAAGTTCAATTTGAACTTTTTTTTGTATGATAAAAAAGGATTTAAAACTTTTATTTGGTATATTATAAATAGGACCAAATAGAAAGGAGAATTAAATTGACAATAAGCCAAAAAAATAGTATAATTAACA
>OLHA01000428.1_pt1 | contig 24644 bp, 28 predicted proteins | sample 1605961 | NCBI WGS metagenome assembly OLHA01 (sample SAMN03283288) | human gut metagenome | biome: human-associated habitat; material: feces | host: Homo sapiens | place: Peru | collected 2012
AAAATCTGGCTTTTTTTTTCAGGCCTTAAAATTGGAGACCTTTTTCAGTGGCCTCAACATAACCGCTGTCTTTTTCATATTCATAGACAACCGAGTTTCCATTGGCATCCTCCGTCCTTGTAAGATTCCATGTGAAGGTTTCCGCTCCGCTTCCGACACAGGAATCTTTATTCTGTGCGTAAATTCGTTTTGTTCCGCTTTTATCCGTAACTTCCCAATGGTTGTCATCCATGTAACGCTTTATTCTGCTAAAAGATGTTTCTTTTAATGGTTTATAAGTTATTTCATCTCCTTTTCTCGTTTTTTCTTCCAGTAAAATGCCGTCAAGCATGTAAATGTCGCGCGTGTCATATTTTGGAAGTCCAAAACGAGTGTCTGTCGTAATGGAGCTTCCGTAGCCCGCATCGAAGCCCCTGCCCATAATTCCGTTTCCGCCGCCGGACGAGTAGCTTACTGAAATCTGCGGCTGCATTCCTTTGCGTCCTGCAGGAACTGCAAGCTCAAAGCTGAAAGAGGCGTCTCCCATGTTGCCTGCCTCTGGCGGATTGAATTTTATCAGGTGCCCGTCCGGCCTTGCAGCCTCAAGGTTTTTGATTGAGTTCAGGTTCACGTCGGCGGGGCCCGCGCTTTCGGGAAGGGCGAGGGTCGCGTTTATCATGTCCGTGAAGTGGGTGGAAAGCGAGCGGACCTTGTGATTTTCTTTGTCCACTTCAAGACGTTCAAGTTTTATCCAGCTTTCCTTCTGCGTGTCGTAGAAGTATGTGTAAAGCCCGGAAAGAGCCTGCGGTTTCGCATTGAGTTCACCACTGTAGGGCAGTGTTATTGTCACGTCCTTTTCAAACTTAGTTCCCGCGGGCAGGAACCTGTAGCCGCCTGGGTGCGCAGTCGCGTTGCAGAGGGATTCTCCTGTGTCCTCCACCTTGTGGATGCGCGTGATGCTTATCCTTGTGTCTTTCTTTAGCGCGCCCTCGGGAATCTCTATCGACGCTTCCCCAAGGACTACTGTTCCGCCTTCTTCCGCGGAGATAAGGACTTCGGACTTCTCCTCTTTTACAGAAACCGTTCCCTTGATATCTGCATTATTAGTTGCAGTTTCTGCAAGCAATGATATCGGGCTTATGACAGAAATGTATGAAGCCGTCATTATTACGGCTGCAATCCTTTTACAAAAACTTACTTCCATTGTTTTTTCTGAAATTCTACGCATAGTCTAAATCTCCTTTTTATTTATTTTCAAAAGTAACCCTTACTGGCTTACTAGGAAAGTTTTCATTGTTTGCAATCACAACGGCAAAGCCATGTCTGCTGTTTTTAAATTCAAACTGTTCGGATGCTGTAAACGACGTTATTTCATAGCCGTTGATTTTTAAAATAAAATTCTTAGTGCCGGTGTCATAGGTGACGGCAATGGTGTTTTTTATTCCATACCCTTTGTTTATGAAGTTTGAATTTTTCCAGCCGTCGTTTATATGACAGAAAACACCGTCAGAAACCTCGCCTACCGTATAATATCCGTTTGCATTTATGAGAACTGCAAGCATAAAAGATTTTTCTTCAATTTTCTGTTCGCAGAAAATAAGTCCAAATCCGGCTTCCGTCCGTCCGCTTTCCTTAATCGCTTCAACAGTGACAGGATTAAAACTTTCACTTGTATTTTTATTTGGAACTGTCCAAAGAGTATAACCATTTGCTCCCAGATAACTTGTATCATTTGTTTCAAAAGTAAAAACTTTATTGTCTTCGTCCTGTACAAACAGACTGCTTGTTTCCTGAACTGTCGTCTGCTCCGGTTTAACTATACTTTTTTCATCTTCTTCAAAAGGAGTGAGTTCACAGGATGCCAATACAGCTAAAGAAATAAGCAGAATAATTAGTTTTTCTGGTTTCATCATTTTCTCCTCTTATTAGTATTTAGTTATCTGATTTAAAGAAACGGTATATTCAATAACCGTGCAGAAACTGTTGCCTGATGATAATGAAGTCCGTTCCGGAAAAACCTTAAAATAAAAGTTTTTTGTCTTATAACTGGAGTTCTGAATCTGGTAGGCGACCTGATGTCTTACACTCTGGCTTTCAAGTCCTGAAAGCTGTATCCTGAGGTTTGTCTCCGCTCCTAAAGTAGTGTTCGTAAGGTTATGCTGTCCTACTATTATGTCCGCCTGGCGCATTGGAGGAACTGTTACATAAAACCAGTCCTCGTCAAGAATTTCCTTATTGTCTGTTACAAAACCAACGCATGGCAGATTGCATATTCTGTCGTACTCTAAAAACGCTGCATCTTCCGGCACATCATTTGATTCGCAGTAATCTCTGATAGTCCCTGATGACCATCCGTAGCCATATTTTTTCCCCTCAAAGCATTTTGCGCCACGTGTTTTATCAAGCCTGTAAATATATTTTTCATTATCTATAAGGTTAGTATCTGTGTAGCTTGTTGATTTTCCTTCATAGACACATATCCAGTCCAATGAAATGGCGTCAAAGGATCTCATCAAATAGAAATTATCAGCAGCGTCATCTTCCTTCCATGAAAGATATACCGTGTGTTCTGTCGTAAGAGAATCAGTTGTCGGCACATCATCAAATGGGTCGTCCGCAGTCCTGAATAAAATTTCATTGAATGCATTGTTATAGCACGAGAAAAACCATAATGATGTAAATATCAAAAACATGGCTTTTTTAGTTCGACTCATCTTCGCTCCTTAAAAACATTGAATGACGCTCCAAGACACGGCTTTACAGAAACAAAACCGGCTCCCATCATGTGAAGGTCAAAATCTATTTCTGCAAAAAGATGTACTTTGTCATTAATGTCAAACTCGTACCCTGCAATGGTTTCAAAAGAAAAGGCATTCTGGTATAAAAACGTTTCGTCCTCATATTTTGGCTTTATGCTCATAAGCTCAATGTTATATGCAAGACCGAACCCGCCGTATAAAGAATGCCTTTCATTAAAATGAACGTGCAGCAATACAGGAAGGCTTATTGCTATGGTGTTGATTACAAGAGGGTAGGTGTTTTTTTTATTTATTCCGATATCCCATGAAAGATTCAATCTTGCAGAAAAATCTATAAGTTTACCGTTTGATACAATCACAGGCTGAGGTGGATAAAACTCAAGTCCTGCATTAACTCCCCCAATTCCTAAAATTTTGTCTCCCCAGTCACTATCAACAGGACTCCAGTAAAAAAGAGAAGCCGGTATCCTTAATTCCATTGGACGCGTTTTTTCCTGTTTAAGTTCATCCTTATTGATGCCTGTAATTTCCTCAATTCCAAAAAGAATATTCTGGCACAAAACAGAAATAAGCCTGTCGTAATGATCTATGCTGTCACCTGCAAAGAATTCTTTTGCAATTTTCTTTGCCTTTGCATCAAAGAGCTTTACCTCGCAAAGCCAGCTTGATTCATTTTTCTTTAGATATCCGTATATCAGATAATCAGAGTTTTCAGACACGCAGATTTTATGAGCGTCTATTATGGTAACCGGGATTCCGTATTTGCTTTCTGCAATGTGAGAAAAATTTATAAGGCCGCTAAACCAGTGCTTTTCAAGCTCATCGTGTATTGCCTTTGAAGGATTATAAGGAGCCGATGTTTTGTTTCCGTTGCCGTCATAAACTGCAAGGGGAGCGATTTTAATTTCTGATGCAGAGGCTATGAATATTGAAAACAGCAGGGCTGTAAAACAAACAGTTCTTTTATTCATCAAATCCCTCCTTTTCAGCAAGGATTGATTTTTCTATTTCAAGCAGCTCGGTGTCGGAAGCGCCGTTTTGTTTTAGTATTCTTATATCTTCCAAGATTTGTGCATAGGAGGAGCTGTCGGCACGGTTTTTATAGTAAAGGCTTTTTGCCTTGTAAAGACGGCATTCCATATCATCAGTAAAGATCTGCGTAAGTTTTCTGAACTCATCATAAGAAGCTGAATAACTTCCTTTATTATATGAGGCAATAGCATTATTTTTTGCTTCTAGATACGATTTGTCTTTTCCTGCCGTATCGACTGTTTTCTTCTTCTGTTCTTCAAGAATTGCATCATAAGTCCTTCCCATTCCTACAGTCTTCGAAAACTGTGCATCGGATTTTTGATTTAAGGCTTGAACGGACTCATTAACTTTTTGAAACTGTACGCCTGAGTTTTCTATGCTGACTGCAAGATTTTTTTCAAAGCAATCAGTTTTTAATTCAACAGCTTTCACAGCTTTATCAAGGTCAGAAATTTCTTTGCTCAATTTTTGAATTCTGTCTATTAATAATATGTGGGAAACTGAAAGCAGTGATGAGGACATAACTATTAAAAATATTGCACCGATTTTTTTACTCATCATTTTTTCTTTCCCTGCTAATTATTTCCTGTAAATACCGCCAGTCTTTTCTCTCTTCAATTTCAAGTGCCTTATCTATCATCCTAAGCGCGCCCGGCAAATTATTTTCATCTAAAAATTTTTCTGCCCGCTCCGCATAGTATGAGCCGCTTCCCATCTTGAAATACAGAACTGTTCCCGGCTTTATGGCGGCTTTTGTTTCCACGCTTTCATAGCCGTTCTTTTTCACGCAGATTGTGGCTTCCTTTTCTTTGTCGCACGGATACATAAGCCTTCCATAAATATCAGTTTTTCCGATTTCTTTTCCGTCCATAAAAATTGAGGCGTTCATAAGCTCGCTGCTGCCATAGTCATAGACCATCACATAAACGGAGTCTATTTTCTTTTCCGGCGTGCTTGCGCAAGAGAGCAGGCATAGGGAAAATAAAGCTGTTAAGATTTTCAAGAAGATTCTGCTCCGCTTCATTTTTTTACCTCGTAATATTCTCCGCGAATTTCTGCCCTGTAGCCGTCGTCAGTCTGAACACAAAAGTCTCCGGCTGCTTCTGTTTTTGCAAGGACGAGCTTGTAAAGGCTTCCCATGATGTCGTCTTTTGCAATCACAAAGTCGCAGCCGTTGACTTTTGTCCGTCCTATGTATGTAAGCTTTTTCATCTTGGTCAGGGCGGCCTGCTCATTTGCCTTTGCCGCGGCTTCCTTGTTTTTTGCAGGCACAGTTTTGCTTGCGGCAGTTTTTATAGATGGCGGCTTGTAAAAAATTCTGTCAATTTCAGGCAGGTCGATTTTTTTCCCGGCATATTCAGAAAGCGGAGTGTCGTTCTGCTTGAATTCTATTCCTGTGTCAAAGCAGACTGTTGTCTGTATTCTGTCTCGGTCTTCGCTGTTTCGCAGCGCAAAGCTTTTAATGTCTATAAGATTTTCTTCCCCTTCCTGAATTTCCCTGATGAAATTTAAAATATTCTTGCTGCTGGAAAGAACAAAAAATTCTATCTCTGCATTGCCGCTTTTTCCCTTAAGCTGTATATACTGCACATTGCAGGAATTTTTATGCATTATGCTGCGGATGTTTTTTATGTACTCAGAAACCGTTATGCCTTGCTTTTCTTCTGCCCGCGACCGCATTTTTAAAAGCTCCGTTTCATAAAACTCAATCTTCTTATCGGGTGAAGATTTTTCATCTGCCTCTTTCCAAGACCTTGAAAACTCTCCGTCATAGGAAACTGTTTCAGCTTCGTTTTTTACGGTGGTTCTGTTCATCTTTACAGAGGCGAACGCGTGGCTTTTTTCAAAGTTTGCAAGAATGCTTGTGGCGTCCTTTGTGGTGGCTTCAACCGCAAAAGAATTTCTTTGGATTGAAATATTTTCTATTGCCGTTGTTTTTTCTGCCATCGCGGAATAGATGCGCTCAATGCACGGATAGATTTTTTCATATTCAAGATGCTTCTTTTCGCTGTATGTCTTTTTCAGCTGCGCAAGTTTTTCCTCGTTTTCTTTATGGAGCCTTTCCTTTTCCAGCTTCTGTTTTTCCAGTTCTTTCTGGGCTCTTAAGGATTCTGTGTTTTTTAGTGCGGCATGCCGGATTGCAAAAATTAAAATTGCCAGAATAAAAACGCCGGGTAAAATTGCAAGGCAAAGTTTTTTAATGTTTGGCTCATGTTTTATTTCTTCCTTTAAAAGGTAAACGTCATATTGCCCCTTTATGCCGGTCTTTGATGTAAGAAGCTTCTTTTCATTTATTTCAAAAGGGTAGAGACCTGCAAGCGCGGTTTTTGCCTCGGAAATTCTTTTTCGGCTTGTATGGGATTTTAAGCGAAGAGTGAACTTGGGGCAGTTTTGAGGTGTGGCCTGTGATGTCATAGCGTGCCTCCTTTAAAGAATGTTTTCTTTTCAGCGAGGATATATTTTTCTATTTTTCTCTGGTTTTCTTTTTCAGGAACAGCGGCGAACACAGCGCAGGCTCTTGTTTTTTCAGTCTCAAAGCCAATTTTCCAGAATGCGGTCTTTGTTCCGAGCAAGTCAAAGACAGGATGGTTTTCTCCAACTCCTAGAATTTCAGCGAGTTCTTTGATTGTTGTATCTGGATTTAGGCTGCCCTTTATAAGCTCCGTTTTCTTTTCCGCGTCTTTTATTCTGCAAAGCTCAAGGACTGCTTTTATAAAATCACCGCTCATATTGAAAATATTCAGAGGCGGAAATGTGTTTATAAGAGGAAATGTGCCTTTTCCTTCAAAGTCTTTTTCGGCCTGCTCAATAACGGCCTTGCCAGAAAACTTCGGATTAATCCAGCCGTACTCTGCAAAGATGTCTTCTCTGTTTGCTTCAATGCAGCCGCTTATTGCTTTGCTTTTTAGAATTACTTTTGATGTAAAATTCTTATTTATTCCTGTAGAGGCATCAGAAACTGATAGCTCAAAATCACAGGCGGAAGAAAGCAAATGCATAATCTCATGCCCGTCAGAGTCCGACGGCGAATCTTTTAGCGGCTGGATTCTTTTTTCCATGTCAAAAATTACAGAGTCAATTTTCTTTCTCTCTTCTATAAGTTTCCTGTAGGAGTCCGTTCTCTTTTCGTTTGCGGCTGTGGCTAGACAAAACGGCAAAGCCAGAATGCAAAGAGAAAATATCGCTGCCATCGCAAGCGGAGTTGAAAAACCGCTGTCATAGTGTTTCATCGGCAATCCTCTGTTTTATGAATTCCTGACTTGCATAGTTTTTGCCGTTGAGCTTCCATTCTATTTTTATTCCTTCCATACTGTGCCTTGCGTCATAGACAGAAGACACGGAAACGGCTTCTATTCCCTTTTCCGCGCAGAAAAGAAAAATCGTTCTTTCTATGGCTTCAAATTCCGTACTGAAATTTTTCCAGTAGGGAACGTCAAAGCTTCTTATTTCCTTTCTCAAGAGCGCGTCTGTTTCAAGTATTGAGACAGTTTTTTTTGAGGCGGCTTCTGTTTTGGCAATGCCGCTCCTTGCATTGACAAGGCTTGAGGCAAACACTGCCGAAGCCATGAGAAAAATCTCGATGCAAACTAAAAGCTCAGTCAATTTCATTTGCATCCTCAATAATTCTTTCCGCTGACGCCATTTGCCTTGAAGCCGTCTTTTGGACAATAGCAATGCCGGCTATTATGCCTGAGAGTGCAAGTAAAAATGCAGCCGCCGCAACAATTTCACGAAGCATTTTTTACTCCCAGCTTTTTATGTCTGCGTTTTTGCCTTCGCCGCCTTCCATTCCGTCTGCTCCAAAGCTTCTGATTCCGTAAGGCGAGCCGTCGGGCGCAGGGCAGGTGTATTCGTACTCATAGCCCCAGGGGTCTTTTGGAGCGTCCTTGTAAAGATACGGCCCTCCCCAGCTGTCGGAGCTTGGCGATGTTTCAGGCTTTTTTCTTAAGGCCGCAAGTCCCTGTTCTGCCGCCGGATAGTTTCCGCAGTCTATGTAGTAGGCTTCAAGGGCTGTCGCAAGGCTTTCTATCTGCGTTTTAGCTGCGGCAATGCGGGATTTTTCAAGGCTGCTTATTGCGGCAAAGCCTGCTGTTGCCGAAAGAACCAGTATTATTGCGATGACTATCAGAGTTTCCATGAAAGTCCAGCCGTCTTCATTTTTAATGCCTTCAAGAATTTTCTTTTTTAGTTTTTTCATAACGCTCCCAGAAGATTGAATACAGGAATTACAAACCGGGCGATAACTGCAATAATTACCGCTCCTGTTATCAGAATAAAAACAGGTTCTGCAGCCTGTGCAATGCCGGCTAGCAGGCTCTCGCTTTCGTTCTGGTAGTAGTTAAAAATCTGGCTGAACGCCTCTGCCGCCTCTCCGTTTTCTTCTGCGATTTTTATCCATACTGTAAGATATTCCGGGAACACTTTTTCATCTTCAAAGGCTTTGCCGGCGTCTTTTCCGCAGGCTATGCTTTTGCATGCGGACTCAACAGCTCTTTGAATACGGATGTTGCTAAGTACGTTTTTTGCATAAGTAAGGCTTTGGAGCAGAGGAAAATGCGTTTGTGTGAGAAGCTTCATTGTAAAAGAAAAGTCATGCATCTGCATTGCCATCGCGAAATTCTTTATGATCGGAACCCTTAGAATAGCGCTGTCGATTGCAATGGCCGCTTTTGCGTTTAATCTGCGCGCCGCAAGGCAGGTTGCCAGAATTGCTGTTATGCCAAATAAAACTATTGTGGACGCAAAAGAGCCCGTCTTGATTCTGTTCAATTGCGTTTCAATGTTTTCGGAGGAATTTGTAAAAGCCTCGAATATTCCTTCGAGCCTTGGCAGGACAAAAGCAGTCAAAATAAGCACAACGGCAGCCGCTGTCGCAAGAACAAGCGCAGGATAAAGAAGAGCCTGGATTATCTTACGCTTCATGTTTCTTTTTCCGTTCAAATATGCGGCAAGATGTCCGAATACCTGCGGGAGCGTGCCGCTTTCCTCTCCAATTGAAACAAGGGGCACATAAAGCGGCGGAAACAGCTTTTCTTCTGAAAGGGCGTCGGAAAGCTTTTTGCCCTCGTTTACTTTCCTTAGGATTTTATCCGTGAATTTCTTCTCGGCTTTTCCTGCAAGAATTTTCCTGCATACTGCAAGTGCGCTTTGCAAGGGCAAGAAAGATGAAAGAAGAGAATGCATGGTCTGTGTAAAAAGAATAATGTCCGCTTTCATAGAATTCCTTCCCGCATCATTTCTTCTTTTGTTGAGATTCCGCTTTTTACCTTGAGAGCCGCGTCTTCTTTTAACGTTTTAAATCCCTGTTTTACAAGGTATTTTTTAAGCTCAGTTTCTGCCTTGCTTTTTTCTATCATTGCACGGATGTCCTCGTCCAAAGAGAACACCTCGCTTGCGGCGGTTCTTCCTCTGTAGCCTGTGAAGCCGCATTCTTCGCATCCTTTGCCTTTGCACGGGACGCAGGTTTTTCTAACAAGGCGCTGGGCAATTACAGTCCTTAAAGTTCCTGCGATAAGGTACGGCTCTATTCCAAGATTGCGCAGCCTTGATACTGCGGAAACGCTGTCGTTTGTGTGCAGTGTTGAAAGAATAAGATGGCCTGTAAGGGCTGCCCGTACCGCAAGCTGCGCTGTCTCCCTGTCGCGGATTTCTCCCACCATGATTACGTCCGGGTCATGGCGCAATATTCGGCGTAGCACGCTTTCAAATGTAAGGCCTATTTCATCGTTCACCTGTATCTGTTCAATGCCGTCAATGATTTTTTCAACAGGATCTTCTATTGCCACAATCTTTAAATGCTCGCCATCCATTTCCTTAAGAAGCGCATGAAGGGTAGTTGTCTTTCCGCTTCCTGTAGGCCCTGTCGCAAGAATCATTCCGTGCGGACTTTTTAAAACCGGTTTTATCTTGCCGAGGTTTTCCTTGGAAAATCCAAGATCCTCAAGAGATAAGTCTTCATTCTCGCTGTTGAAAAGACGGAGGACTATGTTCTGCCCTGCAACTGACGGAACTATGGAAACACGGAAGTCAAGGTTTTTTCCTCCTGCCTGAACTCCCATTCTTCCGTCTTGGCAAAGCCTGTTTTCCATTACGTTAAGCCCGGACATGATTTTTATGCGGCTTGCAAGAGTGTCAAAAATTCCTTTGTCAAGCGTGCGCACTGTCTGGAGCACGCCGTCAATTCTTAAGCGGACTTTTACAGAACTCTTTGTTCCCTGTATGTGTATGTCGCTTGCGCCCCTCCTTATGGCTTCAAGGCATATTGCGTTTATTGTGTTTACAGCAGGGGCATCTCCGCTGATGTCCTCAAGACGGTACTCGCTGCCCGCTTCTTTTCTGCAGGAAAATTCTTCTGCCTTGTTGTCTACAAAATTGCCAATAAACTCGGCAAACTCCGAGTCTTTTACAGTTACATGGCTTACCTGCTTTGGCTCATGCACCTGGGCAAGGAGCTTTATTGTGTCCAGCCTGCTTTTTGCGACTGCCACGGTAACTTCATTTTCAGACTCGCGTATTTTTACGCAGCGCGAATTTTTTATGAACTGACGGGTGTACTGGCATTCAACATTTTTGTACTGGGAAAATTCTATTATGCTAAAACCTGATGAGATAGGCTTTGCCGTTTTTAAATTTTTCATGCCGCAGCCCCGCCGTATTTTTTCTTAAGCCGCTCAAGGTTTGCCTCTTCGCTTGGAGTTTGGGCATCTGGTTTTTCAACAAAAGGAACAAGGTATATTACAAATTCTGTCTCAACCATCGACACGACTTTCTTCTTAAAAAGCCAGCCTAAAAGCGGTATTTTTCCAAGCCACGGCATGCGTTTTTCGGATATTTCTTCTTCCTGCTGAAAAAGTCCGCCTATGGCTACAGGCTCGCCGCTTTTTGTCCTTACATTGGTGCTTACTTTCTTTTCAGACGTTGATGGCGGTGGAGCAGTGTCTGTTCCGTTGCTATTGGCGGATGAGGATTCTGAGCTTCCCTGCTTTGAAACCTGCGCGTCAATTTTTACTGTTACTATTTCCTCTCCGCTTGCCCAGCCGTTTATAGAAAGTGTAAGCCCGCTTGAGATTTCCCTTGTGGTGCTTGTGTACAGGTCGCCTTTTGTGTCTACGATTATGTCGCGGTAGCGCGTTGTGCTTGTGTTTGAAAAGCTCAGGGACTCTCCGCTTATGCCGTTCAGCGTTGTGTCCGCAAGCACACGGGATTTTCCCTCCGAAAGCTCTGCGTTCAGGCTTCCTGCAAACTGAACTCCGAACTTTGAGATTATGTCAAAGTTGATGTTGAAAATGCTCGAGACCGTTCCGCTCCAGGAATATCCTGACTCACCATCAGTGTTGCCGGCGCTTAATGACGCGCCTCGGTTCAAGCCGCTTGTCTTCTGCCTTTGAACCACAAGCAGCTGGTATTTTATCTGCTGCTTTGGAAGGTCGATTTCTTTAAGGCTTCTTGAAAAATCCTCAAACTGTTTTTCTGTTCCGCTAAAGAAAACCAGGGTCGGCTCGCTTGTTTCTGTTATGTTTTCCTTGCCTGCAGACGCTGGAAGCGATTTCATAAGCTCGTCGCTCTTTATATACTTTAGCCTTATAGCCTTGCCCTGTTTTTTGCTGTCGAGAATTGCTATGAATTCAGAAAGCCTTTCCCCGCTTTCCTGTGTTGTCTGGGTTGCAAATCCGTTGCCAGAAGGAAGCATTATTATATCCGACAAAAGCAGTTCTTTTGGAATAAGAGAAACTGCGTCCTTGGCGTCTGCATTTTCAAAGTAAAAGCTCCTGTATTTTCTGTCGTCAGGCGGAACATCAATTTTTCGTATGAATTCTTCTATGGGATTTATTTCTGAAGGGCTTCCTGTAAGGATAAGCGAGTTGGAGTTTTTGTCCTGCTTTATGAATCCCTGCGCGTTCAGCTCGTTCGGAAGAATCGTGGCAAGGGTTTCTATGCTCATGCTCTTTACCCTGATTATTCTTGTCTCCTTGAATTTTTTTATGATGTCCTTCTTTTGAATTTCATAAATGCGGTATATTCCGTCCTCTGCAGAGAAATCGCAGTTGCACTGGCTAAGAATCAAGGAAAGAAGCTCGTCAAAGTTTTTGTCTGTGTACGCCATGTTTTCAAGCGTTATGTTCGGCTTTGAAAGAAGTGAATATTCCTTGCCGCCTTTTTTGAACAGAGTTCCTATGGCGTTTGCGAACGATGCCTTCTGGATATTGCATGAGAATTTTCCGTTTGCCTCGGAAATTGTAAAAATGTCGATATTGCGTTTGCCTATTGCCCCTGAGCTTTTTGTTATGTAAAATCCGTCCGCGATTCTCTCAAGGCCGAATCCAGGAACCTTTACAATTGCAAGGTTCAGCACGTCCTCAAGGCTTGCGTCGTTCGTTCTTATTGTAACAGCCGTGTCCGGCAGGCTGTCAAAGACTATTGTCTTGTTCGCATACCGTGAAAGCGCATTGATGAAAGGCTCTATCTGGACATTCTCTGTGTTCACCGAGAGCCTTCCACCTCCGTTTGTGCCTATTCGCACTTTTGTAATCGAATATACGCCGCTGTTCTTTTCCACATAAAGCTGGCAGTGCCTTGCGAACCTGTTCAGCGCGCTCTCAAAGTCCTTGTCCTCAAAGCGGAACGTTGCGTTTCCAGAAACTGTCTCATCTATGATGACGGACTCTCCGCAGACATCCGCAACTGCGTAGATGATGTCGGAAATTTTCTGGTTTCTAAAGTCCATGTATATGGAGGAGCCTGTTTCCTGCGCGCAAAGAGGAAGCTGGATAAGAAGAAGAAAAATGCGCCGGATCTGTTTTGCAGTAAGTCTTTTCATGCGGCTTCTCCGCATACTAGCTCTGACAATAGGTATCCAGCCGCTGCGAAAGGCGCGAATGGAATTCTGCTTGTTCCCTTGTTGAAAAGGCGCATCGCCATGAAAAAAATAATTCCGCCGAGGCTCGCAAAAATAAAGGAGCATAGTGTCTTGAAAAATCCTGAGCAGTAGCCAATGGCCGCGGCAAGCTTTATGTCTCCCATGCCAATGCCTTTTGTGGCTGCCGCGGCTGCAAGAAACACTGTGAAAAAGAAGGCGGAGCAGGCTAGGCTGACTGAAATTTTTGATGGAGCTGTGAAAATGTCTTTTAGAATCAGCAGCGAGAAGAATCCAAATGTTATTGAATTTGGAATCCGCCGTTCACGCAAGTCGAAAAATGAGATGGTGGCTAGATATAAAAGGCAGGTTTGTCTTGTGTCCATTTGCAGCCGTTGCTCCTTTATATCTAAAAAATATAGAAAAAAAAAAAATAGTTTTGTCAAGTACTTTTTTAATAATTTTTTGTTTTTTTTTAATATTTTTGCAGTTTGATGCCTTGGAATGAGTGGCGGCCTCTTGTGCCGATGGACAGGCTTATCTGTTTCTTTGCTGGAAAGGGATAAGTCCTGTTCCACTTTCCTATGTTTTCTATGGCTCATAGAGATGTTGTGGAATATATTAAATAAAGTTAGAATCAAAACAAAATTAAGTTAAAAATAAAATGAAATCAACTTAAAAACAAAATGAAATTAAGTTGAAATCAAAACGAAATCAATTTAAAAATAAAATGAAATTAAGTTAAAATAAAAACAAAATCAACTTAAAAACAAAATGAAATCAAGTTAATTTCAAAGTGAAATTAAGTTAATTTTAAAAACTGTATAGTATTGTATGCGGCTATTATGAATATTGCGAAGAAACATGGAGATACCATGATTGGACTAAAGCCAGCAGCTGTCTATAAAAATCTTGTAAAATTCTGAATGCAAAATGCCGAAAATGTAAATAAGGTGGAATCATGGCGGTAAACGGAATTTCTGGAACTGGAATAACAGGCACTTTGTCTAACGGAAGCAATGCAATCGACTCTGCTGTTCTTCAAAATGAAGCAAAAAAGTTTTCTTCGCTCGTAAAGGAAATGCAAAATAAAACTGCATTAGGAATTTCTGAAGGAGCATCTTTGTCAGGAGTTTCTTCAAGCCAAGTTGCCAGGAACCATCGCCTGAATGGGGACTACACTCAGGGATTCTACGGAGCGTTCACTTCTGATTCTGACAAGTCAGCACGCCCGCAGGGATTCGCCGCAAATTCAAAAACTTCAAGCGGAAAAACTCCCGTAATTGACAAGACTTCCGAGCTTTATGCGCAGTCCATGGAAATGGAAAACTACATGGTAAAAATGATGCTTTCGTCAATGCGCAATACAGTTCAAAAAACATGTCTTGCCGGAAAAGACAACGAATATGCCCGCAAAATGTACGATGACATGATGTATGACAATATGGCGGAATCGATTACCAAAAACGCTTCTTTGGGACTTGCAGATCAGATTTACATTGAGCTTTCCGGCCAAAGATAATTTTATTTTCTGCATCTTGTCATTCCTGTGCTACGACACAGAAATCTATTGAAGATTTTTAACGGATTTTCGGGTCAAGCCTGATAATGACACAAAAGTGTAAAAGTCGCCATTCAGTCTTTTAAATTTTTCTCTAAACAAAAATCTTTATATTCCGAAAATTAAATAGAAACTTTCTTTTTGAAGGAAAAACTTATGGCGGAAGAAAAAGAAATTGAATTGATCAGTGTGCTTAATGAACAGGAACGAATTCTTGATTCTATGCTTATGGAGCAGAATAAAATTCACGAGTGTGTTGTAAAGCGCAGCTGGGCTGGGCTTGAAGAGTATGTCCTGAATATTAACGAGCTTGGAAGTGAATTTTCCAAGGTTGACAAGTTCCGTGAAAAAATCGCATCTGTTTCAGAAAATATTTATTTTCATCCTGAAGTAAAGGATGTTTTTCTCCGCGTAAAGACAAAACTTTCAAGAAGCAAAGTTGAAAATGACGCTCTTGCAAAATATGTGAGCGCGACAAAGAAATTTATTTCGGAAGTCATGGATCAATGCGCATCTCAGCAGAGAAACGAAATTTATTCCCCGAACGGCACAATGAGAAAAAACTATGCACAGAGCATTGTTGTAAATAGAAGCATTTAAAAGGAGCGTAGAATTATGGCGAATTCTTTTGCAGGAATAGAAATTGGAAAAAGAAGCCTTATGGCTCATTCAACTCAGATTCAGACTGCCGGCCACAATATTTCAAATGCGGATACAGAAGGCTATTCTAGGCAGCGTGTCATTGTAAAATCCTTTGAGCCTATTTACCGTCCTGACTTGGAGCGCGCGATGGTTCCAGGCCAGATAGGACAGGGCTGCGATGTTGAAAGCATAAACAGAATAAAAGACGAGCTTTTGGAAAGCCGCATTGTTGAGCAGAAGAATGTTGAGTCTTACTGGGAAACACGCGACAAATATTATTCAATGATTGAATCTGTTTACAATGAGCCTAATGATGTTTCTGTAAGAACAAACATGGATAAGTTCTGGCAGGGCTGGCAGGAACTTTCTACTTATCCTGAAAGCGATGCGGCTCGTCTTGCTGTTGTTGTGCGCGGACAGACTTTGACAAATTCAATTCAGCAGCAGTACAAAAGTCTGCGTGGAATTGGAGACCAGATAAACGGCGACATTGAGGCTGTTGTAAAGCAGGTGAATGATCTTTCGCGCCAGATTGCTTCTGTAAATGGTGAAATTGTAAGGAGCAAAGGTCTTGGGGACAATCCGAATGATCTTATGGACCGCCGCGATTTGCTTGTTGAAAAACTTTCATCTCTTATTAATGTTACTGTTACTCAAAAAGATCCTGATGAATTTATGGTTCATACAGACGGGCAGATTATTGTCCAAGGAAGCCTTGCGCGTCAGATAGAAACTGTCGGCCAGCTTGACAATAACGGCTATGGAAAACTTATGTGGTCTGATACAAAGCTTGACGCGGAGTTTCATGGCGGAACACTCGGAGCTTTGGTAGAGCTTCGCGACAAGGATATCCGCACAGAAATTCAGTCTTTAAATACAATGGCTCTTAACTTTGCAGATTTGGTGAATGATGTTCACCGGAATGCCATTGGAAAGAACAATACAACAGGTTTGGATTTTTTTGTTCAGCATGATTTTGTGGAAAACGTAAACGGAAACTATGACAGAAATGGCGATGGTGTGGAAGACACTTCGTATATTTTCCGCATGACAGGAACAAATGCGCTTAAGATGCAGGAGCAGATTGGTCTTTCTGGAACAATGACAATTAACGGCGCAAGTGGAAATATTGATGTTGCTTATTTTTCAACAGACACAGTTGAAGATGTTATTAACAGAATCAATGATTCCAACGGAGAGGTAAAGGCTTATCTTGACAGAAACAGTTGTCTTGTTTTAAAAGCAACTTCTTCTAATGGAATGGAAAATCCTGATTTTGTTATCCGCCATGTTGAAGATTCTGGAATGTTTCTTACGGGGTATTCAGGGATTTTGCAGGGAAGCGGCGCGGACAATGCTTATGACTTTAACCGTGCGAATGCGGTTGATGTTCTTGCAGGAGCGCAGTTTGCGGTTTCTCCAGTTTTGAATCCGTCTGCATATATCGAAGTAAACGGACTTATTCAGAATGATGTTTCAAGCGTGGCAGCCGCATTTAAAAATTCCCAGGGATTCGCAGAGCCTAGCGATGGAAGAGCGGCAGTGGAAATGGCTGCAATCAGAAATACAAAAATAATGATTGGAAGCCAGCGCACATTTGATGATTATTTTGCTGATACTATAACCAACGTTGGGTTAAAAGGTGAGCAGGCGCAAAATCAGCTTGCAACTCAAAACAAAATAATGGGTGACTTAAGGGATTTGCGCGACAGTATTTCTGGTGTAAACATTGATGAAGAGCTTGCCGATATAATAAAGTTTCAGCATGGATATAATGTTGCTGCAAAATTTATTTCGGTGCAGGATGAGCTTCTTGATACGTTGATTAACCGTCTTGGAGTTTAAGTTATTTTAGAAACGAGGTAGAATATGCATAGAATCAGCTCACAATTTAATAATACAGATACCCAGTACCAGCTTAGAAAACAGGAAGTGAATCAGGCAATAAAGAACCGCCAGATTGGAACTCAAAGCAGAATCGGAAGCCTTCGTGATGATCCGATTGCGGCTGGACATCTTGTGCGCTATCAGTCTTACTTGGGACGTGTGAATCAGTTTGAAAAAAATGCGCAGACTCTTGCGGATCAGATGAATGTCAGGGAAGGCTATATAAATCAGAATTTGCAGATTATGCACCGTGTCAGAGAACTTGCTATTACTGGAGCAAACGGAACCTATACTGGAGATGACTTGAAAAACATGGCTGTTGAAGTCAATGAGCTTTTAAAGGAAATGATTCAGAATGCAAATGCTGTAGGTCCGGACGGCAACACTCTTTTTGCCGGAACAAGAACAAAGGGCGCGGCTTTCGATGTTGTAATGGGAAATATTCCAGGCTCCGATGAGGCTCTTATTGAAAAAGTAAATTACAAGGGAAACAACGGAATTAATAAAATCGAAGTTGATGAAAACGCTTATCTTCAGATTGACAACAGCGGAACAAAAACATTTTGGGCAGAACCACAGCATCTTATAGGGCAACGTGATTTGACATCTTGGCAGGCGCTGGAAGATTCTGTTATAAATATTGACGGTGCAGATATTACTATAAAATCTGGCGACAATGTTTATGCTGTTGCTGCAAAAATTAACAATTCTGGAATTGCGGTAAAAGCTTCAATCGATCCTGTTTCCCAAGGACTTTCGCTTTCTACTACAGATTCTCATCAGGTTTGGATGGAAGATAAAACTGGCAGCGCATTGGCAGACATGGGAATGATTGAAGATTCAAGCCAGTTTCCGCCTTACAATGTGAACACTTCCGCTGTAAAAGTTTCCGGTGGCTCTTTGTTTGATGCTGTTATTGCCCTGCGTGATTCTATGCTCAAGGGAGACCAAGAGTCAATTGGAAGCCGCGTGATTGGAACTCTTGACTATGGAATCAACAATCTTACAACTCGCCTTGCAAAGTCAGGAAGCGACTATGAGCGTGCAATGAATAATGTTGAGCGTTCAAAGACAAACAATGTGAATGTTACTCAGCTTGTAAGCAGAGAAGGTGATATTGATTTGACAGAAGCCATAACAGATTTAAAGATGATGGAATATGTCAACCAGGCAACAATGAGCAATGCTGGAAAAATGTATTCAAGCACTCTGCTCAATTATATGCGCTAGGATTTTAGTATTTAAAAATATTCATAGGATTATTTATGCTGGTAGAAACAAAAACTAAAGGCTGTGTTGAAATTTCCAACGATAGGTTGATTTCTATACCTTCTGGGCTTTTTGGCTTTGAAGAATATACGGATTTTGCTCTTGTGGACAGTGAGTATGAGCCGCTTATGTGGCTTCAGTCACTTCAGGAAAAAAATCTTGCGTTTCTTTTAATAGATCCGTTTTTAATTACAGATGATTATGAAGCTGAAATTGATGACAACGAGCTTTTAAAAATCGGCATAAAAGATCCTGCTGATGTAATGGTTCTCACAATTGTAACTGTTCCTGATGATGGCAGCGCGGTAACTGCGAATTTCCAGGGACCTCTTATAATTAACAAGAAAAATCATCAGTGTATGCAGGCTATTCTTGACGGCTCAAAGTACACAACAAAGCATAATATTCTTGAAGCATTAAAACGAAAGGAGGCAAAATAATGCTTATCCTTTCAAGAAAAATAGATCAAAAAATCCGTATAGGAGACGATATTGTTATTACGCTGATAGATGTGAAAGGCGATCAAGTGAAAATCGGCGTGGAAGCTCCTAGCAATGTAAAAGTTTACCGGCAGGAAGTTTTTGAAGCAATCCAGTCGGAAAACAAAGCCGCTGCCTCGCAGATTTCAATGGAGCGCCTAGGAAAACTTTTTGGCTGATTTTTTTTGTTAGAAAAATATTAGTTTTTGTTTTTTGATTCAAGGACTATTTCAGCTTCGCTTTTTCTTACATACAGCGGACCGTCATAGTCTTTTAATGGTTCTTTCTTTTCCGCAATCATTTTTTCTGCAATTTCAAAGAGACTTTCGCAGCAGTCATTTTCCGGACAAAAGCAATGAAGTGAATATAGCGGTGTTATTTCGTTTGTCCGCTCGACAAATGTTTTTGCTCCAGGTCCGCAAACAAGAACAGAACTTTCCGCGTCAATTTGTTTTAAGATTTCTTCAATTCCTGAATCTTCTTCGTTTCTGATTTTTTCACCGCGTATATAGAATGAATAGAAAAACTCATCTTCTTTTGCTTCTATTACAGGAAGAACTGTTTCAATCGCTTTTTTATAAGGCCAAGAGTATGCTTCCAAGGAAGGAATTCCATAAAGCGGAACATTGTCTGAAAGAGTGATTGCCTTGAGCGCGCTAAGACCAAGCCTGAGTCCTGTAAAACTTCCTGGTCCAAGCGTAACGGTTGTGTAATCAAGGTCTTTTGCAGAAAGTCCTGCTTCTTTCATTACATAGTCAATTGCAGGAAGAAGCTTTTCAGATTGCTTCATTCCAATATCGAGTGTAAGTTTTATTGTGTTGCCTTCATTTTTTGCGGCTACAGAAAGTTTTGTAACTGCGCAGTCTATTGCAAGAGCTTTCATTTTATTCCTCGTTCCAGTCGATTTTTCCGTTGTTCCAGTTTTCAATTTTTATTTTACGGCTTCCGTCTTCCTGCGGTGTTATTTCAACAAGGATAGATTTTTTGGGAAGCTCCTTTTTTACTTTTTCACTCCATTCAATTATGCAGACTCCGTTTCCGTAGAGCATATCTTCAACACCCAGGTTTGCAAAGTCTTCTTCGCCTTCAAGTCTATAAACGTCCATGTGGTATAAAGGCATTTTTTCACCTTCGTATTCGCTTACGAGGCAGAATGTGGGGCTTGTTATATTGTCTTTTACTCCAAGGGATTTTGCGATTCCTTTTGTTATTGTGGTTTTTCCGGCTGCGAGAGTTCCAGTCATTGCAAGAATGTCGCCTGGCTTTAAAAGAGAGCCGATTTTTTCTCCCAGTGAGATTGTTTCAATTGAAGACTTTGTGTGGAAAATCATTTTTTACCCGATGCCATTAAACTTGCGGAAGAGAACCTTCCTGCGCCATTTTATCAATAAGAGCCTTGATTGCTTTTGTTATAGGAATAACAGGATAGTCAAGCTTAGCCGGAAGCGGATCAAGCTCAACTGTTCTTATTCCAAGTGGATTTGTTTCTACAGTAAAACTTATTGGTATTGAAATAATTGAAGACAAAACTTCTACTTTTGCAATCGCCTTGTAGTGATGAATGTAGTAAATGTATCCGTCTTCTTTTTGTATCGAATTTATTTCTAAAACTTTCATAATGCAATCAAATTCCAAGCTCAAAAATAATCATAAATCGCAGCATAAATATCATTTCTTGCAGCTATATTAATATCGGTAAATTTAATGTACAGCACAAATGTTTTTTCATCCACGGATTTTTTTGACTTTATAATAAGACCTTGCGCCTGATGCTCAATGATTCCAGGAAGCTTAAAGTAAAGCTGAATGTACTGATTCTTTGAAATTGGAAGCCCGCATGAAATTTTGCATCCGCCTGCGGAAATATCAATAAATGTTCCCGTGTACTTTTTTTGCTGAACTTCAAATTTTGTTTTTCGTCCGGATTTTACTTCCTTTACTGCGGAAAAAAGACATTCAATGGTTGTTCCCTGCCGCTTTGTCATCCGCTTTTGGATTAGTTTTAGCGTTGAAGAATGCGTTATAAGAAGAAGTTCTTTTCCGTTTGGAATGTCTTCGTAGCGTGCCGCTATTACAACGCATTGGTAAAGCATTCCTGTTGCAGAAGAAAAATTTATCATAAACTTTGAAAGAGGCTTTGGCTTAAAATTTTTTAGTTCTGCGGAAATTTCTACATAAAAACCTTCCGGCGTATTCTTTTGAACTGTCGCGTCATGCGGAATGTGTTTTTCATCTAAAACTCTTATTTGCTGCCCGGGTCTTAAATATTTTGTGGAAGTTATGGAATGTTTTCTGTCGTAAAGTTTTTCGAGCTTATACCTTAATGAAAACAAAACTGAAATTTTTTCTTCGTTCCGCGGATTTTGCAAATTCATTCTTTGAAATTCGGATTTAAAAAGATTTTGCATTTCATTTTCTGAGCGGTAAGAAAACTGAATGTTGCGCGCATGATGTGTTTTGCAGATGCTCCATAACAGTTTTTTTTCTATTCTGTCAAGGTTTGCCTCATGCGCAATTTTTCTTACATCTGAAAATTTTGTTTCTCTGTTCTTGTTTGCTTCAATCCATTGTTTTGATTTTATAAACGCCTTGTATTTTAAATATAAAAAATACAAAACCGCAAGAATTATAGCTGCAACAACAAAAAAAGCGACAAAAGAATATACGAATCCGCTTGAAGCAAGACGTGCTTCAATAGGTGAGCCTGTGTCCATGATATTTACTTTTTAAGGCCGTCCTCTATAGCCTTTGCAATAAGCTCAAGACGCGGCGCAATTTCGTATTCGCACAAGTCTCCTGAAGTTACAGTGTCTTTTGTTTCAAGTGACTGCTCAAAATCCGCTGCAAGCGGCGCAAACTCTTCAAAAAATTCTGTAACGCTTTTTCCGTCTATTACAATGCTTGAATATACTTCCGGGAACAATGCGCTCAAAGCCGCTGTGTGGCAAAAGTCGTCAATTGCTTCTGCAAGCTCAGCTATTACAGTGTTTGCCTCTTTGTCTTTTCCGCCTTGAAGCGCGACCGGAACTTCTGGAAGCTTTTTTGCAAGCGAAGAAAATTTGTCTTTTGATTTTCCAAGGGAATCGATTACGTCCTGTTTGCTTAAAACTGTAAGCTCGATTTTTGTATTTTCTTCAAGCGGAGTTTTTGAGGCATTATCAAAATCATCTGCTAGAACTTTTTTTCCGTTAAGAAAAATGCCGATTGTTGTGGCCTCGCTTTTTTCTGCTTCTTTTTCAAATGACTTTAAAACTTCGCCGACTGTTTTTTCATCTTCAAGCGTAATGTCTATTTTTTCACCGTTTACAAAAAGTTCCATGATTTTCTCCTATCTGTTTCTGCCGTTATTTTGATTTGAAAAATTCTGCATTGTGGACTGCTGGCTTTCAAGGCTGTTCAGCGTGCCTTCCATGTTTGCGTATTTCCGTTTAAGTTCAGCTTCTTTTCTGTCCAGCTGGGTCTGAAGCCGTGTGATTTTTGAATTTGAATTTTTTATCTGCGTTTCAAGCGAATTTGTTTTTGAAGAAATTATCCCGCCTGACTGAACCCAGGAAGTAAGCTGCCTGTCAATCTTGTATCCGATTCCATCGTCAATAACCAAGTCTCCGTCAGAATCGTAGCCAAACAAATTTTTTATTTGATTCAAATTTGACTTTAAGCTTTCGTCAAGTTTTTTTTCATCAACTTCAAGATATCCGCGCATCTGAGAAGGACTGTAGCCTCTTGCACCTCCGCTTGCATTTGTAGAAACACCAATCTGCGAAAGCATTGTAACGGACGCGTCATCAGAAAATCTGTAGTTTGAAGAAACAATCTGCTGCAAGGATGATTTTCCGTTTGTGAGAGTAAACTCTCCCTGAAACATTCCAAGACGCTCGTATGCTTTGTCCTGCTCATCAGAAGAAAGGTAGTCAAGCTCGGAAACAATTTCAGGCTTATTAATAGAAAGAATATTCATTTCTGCAACTGCCTGATTGTATTTGCCCACAAAAGTTATAATCGCATCCTTTGCGGATTCTGTGTCCGGCTCAATTTTTATGTTCGCGGGCTTTTCCGTTTTTTCATGGACGTGAAGGGTAACATTTGGAACTATGTCGTCAATGTCGTTTGTCGGGCGGCTTATTGTAATTCCTTCATATTTTAGCTTTGCGTCCTGCGCAGTTGAAATTGCGTTCTTAGGCTCAAATCCAAGCGATTTTTTTTCGTCAAAACAGAGCGGGGCAGTCATTGAAATTTCTTTGCCCGTATTTGAATTTCTTACAACAAGAGACTGTGCGTTTGGAAAGTCTGAAAGGCTTACGGAAACTTTTGTTTTTCCGCTTGAATCCTTTGTAAAATACTTTGAATCAACTGGCTTTTCGTTTCCGTCCGAATCCTTTATAAAAAATACTTGGCTGCTTGAAATTTCAACAGGCTTGGATTTTTGTTCCTGCTGTTCTTGCGCAGGCGGAAGTGTAGAATCGCTTGGGTTGTTGAATACGCTGATTCCTTCATAAGTAACGCTCAGCGGAGCCGGAAGCTCAAGGCTTTCTTTTGGAAGCTGGACAGTTTCTTCTGTTATGTCCTGAACTTTTTTTTCTGTAAAAGAGAATTCTATTTTTCCAGAGCTGCTTTTTCTTATCAAAGACGGAAAATCAAGTTCAAATCCGCCTCTTGGTTCTATTGTAATGTCGTTTCCTCTTGCTTTGACATTGTTTTTTGAGATTGCCGGAATATTTTCCTGGTGGATTTCGTCTTTTGTTTCCGGTATTTTTGCAGAAAGTGAAGAATATTTTAAAGTTGTGGTTTCAGATTTTGCAGAGGAAATCATGCCGGTTTTTTTTGCAAAGTCAAGTGCTTGTTTTTCAAATACAAGGCGATTTTCTGCGCCTGTCCTTAAACTTTCAATTAAAAGTGATTTTTTATTTGCGCTTACACCAATCAGGCTTGCTTTTATCGTGTCGTTTCCGCGGCGGTTCAAGGCAGTAACAAAGTCATTGAGTTTTCCGCCTTTCCAGTTAAAGTCGATTTTTTTTTCTCCGACGGAATAAGTGTATTTTCCCGGAGCTACTTGCATATCGCTGTCTATTTCTTCGCTTAAAAATCTGTCTGATGCGGCAGGCTGAAGAACTTCTATTTTAAATGAGCCGAATTCCGCCTCGCGTCCTGCGTCTGCTGTTACTGCATATTCTTCCGAAGAAGATGAAAGTCTGTTGCTGAATGGATTTTCAAAAGAGTAGAGGCTTTTTACACTGTCGCGCAGAGAAGACATTTTCTGATTGACTCCACGCCAGGCGTCCTGCTGCTTTTTATACGTCTCAAGATTGGACTCCTCACGCTTTAAAGGAATCCGTTCGACTTCCATTAAGGATTCAACGAGATCATTTGTTTTGTATTTGTCGCTTACGCCTGGTATGTTCAGTCCGTCTGCCATTAAATCATTTCATCAAAAAGTACACCGATGGCATGTTTCATTCTTGCCTGAATTCTCTGTATATCTTTTGACGGTATTTCCCGGATAATTTCATTTGTTGATGCGTCTACAACTGTTACAACAACTCTGTTAAGTTCGTCATTTACATTGAAATGCAGTTTGTGGCCTGTAACAATGTCAGAAAGACGCTGAAGTTCCTGCACTGACGCTTCCAAATCTGCCTGGTTCGCCTCAAAGTTTTGAAGAACTTCCGAAGCTGAATTTGGCAAAGTTCCTTTTACAGAAACCTTTGCTTCTCCTTTTTGCGGAGAGAAAGCGTTGTAGACTTTCTGGCCATCCATTGCCATTGTCTGACCATTCATACTGATTGTATTCATGGACATTTCCTCCTGAAAAATAAAAAGAAGAGAGGGGAAGGGGGCGCACCCCTCCTCGCTCTTACGTGCTTGCTGCCTAAAAGAAGACATCCAGATTTCTCTTATTCAGAAAACACGGTTACAGCTTGCGCCGTTATTTTTAATACTACTGAAGCAAAGCCAATACGTTCTGAGACTGGCTGTTTGCCTGAGCAAGCATTGCTGTTCCTGACTGAGCAAGAATAGAATTCTTTGTGTATTCAACCATTTCAGCAGCCATGTCAGTGTCGCGGATTCCTGATTCTGCGCCCTGCATATTTTCTGCTGCAACGGCGATACCGTTAGAAGCCATTTCAAAGCGGTTCTGGTATGCGCCAAGGTCTGCTCTCTGCTTGTTGATGATTTTTAGAGCT
>OLHA01000430.1_pt1 | contig 24642 bp, 27 predicted proteins | sample 1605961 | NCBI WGS metagenome assembly OLHA01 (sample SAMN03283288) | human gut metagenome | biome: human-associated habitat; material: feces | host: Homo sapiens | place: Peru | collected 2012
ATACATTGGCAAGATATTTATAAAGAATTTCATAAGGGAGATGATTAAATGAAATTAATTGTTGGCCTTGGGAATCCAGGCCGTGAATATGATAAGACAAGGCATAATGTAGGATTTTTTTATATTGATAATTATGCAAAACTTAAAAATTCTGATATTAACAAAAGCAAATTTAATGGTTTATATACTGAAATTATTGTTAACGGGGAAAAAGTTATTCTTTTAAAACCACAAAGTTATATGAATTTATCTGGTGAAGTTGTAAAGAAATTTGTAGATTATTTTAATATTAATGAGAGTGATATATATGGTATAGGAGATTCATGGAATGATCTTCCTTTATTAGATAGTGTTAAACATGGTTATACATTTACATATGCCCCAAATGAAGTTAAAGATAAAGCTGAAAAGGTTGTAGGAAGCTTATCTGAAGCCATCCAGGATATTTTAAAAGAGGATTAATTCCTCTTTTTTGTTTAATTTCTAAAAAATCAGAAATTTATCGCATATAATACAAATTTTAACTTATATATAATTGACAGTGTTATATGAATATGGTAAATTTTATACAATTCTAATACTATCGGGGAGGAATTTTAAATGATTATTGGTGTTATTGGTCTAGGAACTGTTGGTTTCGGAACTGTAGATATTCTTACAAAAGAAAAAGAAAGACTAGAAAAAACAATTGGGGAAGAAGTAGTCGTTAAGTACGGTTGTGCACTTGAGGATGTAAACCTTCCTGATGGTATTATTTATACACAGGATTATCATGAAGTGATTAATGATGAAGATGTAGACGTTGTAGTAGAACTTATTGGTGGTACAACTATCGCTAAGAAGATCATCTTAGATGCATTAAATAAGAAGAAACATGTAGTAACTGCAAATAAAGCTCTTATTGCCCATGATGCGAAAGAACTCTTTACTGCTGCAAGAGAAAATGGTGTCAATCTTTATTATGAAGCAAGTGTAGGTGGAGGTATTCCAGTTGTTGTGCCTGCTAAGGAAGATTTAGTAGCAAACAATATTAATAAGATTGAAGGTATCTTAAATGGTACAACTAACTTTATTCTTACATTAATGGAAAGAGATAATCTTGATTTTGAGGAAGCATTAAAGATTGCTCAGAATCTTGGTTATGTAGAAGCCAATGCTGCACTCGATTTAGATGGTTATGATGCAGCACATAAAATCTATATTCTTACTATGAATGCTTTTGGTACATTCTTTGATTTTGATAAGATCAAATGTACTGGTATCCGTAATGTGACTAAGAAAGATATGGATTATGCAAAGAAGCTTGGTTATAGAATTAAGTTGATTGCGATGAGCAAAAGACTAGAAAATGGTTTAGGAATTGATGTGTCTCCTACTCTCGTTCCAATGAGTGAAATTGTAGGTAATGTCATGGATGCTTATAATGTAGTAGAAATCACATGTGATTATCTAGAAAACGTCTTATTCTATGGTAAGGGTGCAGGACGTTATGTCACTGCAAGTGCTGTAGTCGCTGATATTATTAAGACAGCTAAGAAGGATGTATGGACACATGATTATGATTATACTGAAGACGTCTATCCTATTACATCTTCTAAGTATTATGTAAGAAGTGAACAGCCACTCAATTTAAATTATGATGAATACTATTCATTTGGCGAAGATCATATTTATATTACTGATAAAGTAGAACTTAAAGATTTAGAAGACGCTTTAAAGGATACTCCAGCAACATATTTCAAAGTAAGAAGCTAAAAGGTGGGATTTAACCCACCTTTTTTAGTATGTTGATATTCTCTTTTGCATATAGATAAAATGATAGAAGAATAAGAAATGTAGAGATAATTGTAAGAACAATAGAAAGAGTATAAGAAATATTATAGAAAACAATGTGCACAATAATCATGAAATCTAACATGAATGTAGCAACTTTACCATGCCACACTGCCCCATGTACTTCCCCTGTTTTTTTAATAACAACCATGCCTATACAAGCCATAAACAGTTCTTTAATAAGAATGCATATGAAAGGAATAGCGAGCCATCTAAAGCGTGTTATAAGACATAGGAGTACCACTGCTTGGGTTGCTTTATCCGCCACAGGATCAAGTATTTTACCTAAATCACTCATCATATTAAATGTGCGGGCTATATACCCATCTAACAAATCAGTCAGACCTGATATAACTAATAATATTCCTGTTAAGACATAATCCTTTTGGTTCATATACGTATATACGATTACCGGCAACAGCAATAATCTGAACATAGATAATATATTAGGTATTGTGAATATATTCTTATTTCTCATTCTATCACTTCCTTATTATTAATACTAAAGTGTATAGCGTGAATTATCAATCATAATAATATGAAAGAGGCAGTTACCTGCCTCTTTGTGTGTTATTTAAGTGTTACATATTTGAATACGTATGGAGTACTTACTGTATTATGAACTAATCCCTTAACGTTCTTAGCCTGTAATGCAGCTGTACCAGTTTGAACAACTGGTATATTTGGCATATCGTCCATCATTACTTTTTCAGCTTCAAGTAATTCATTCCAACGCTTATTGACGTCAGTTTCATTCTGAGCCTGTTTTAATAATGAGTTGTACTGCGCATTTTCCCATTTACCATAGTTGTTTGAGTTACTGCTTGCAAGAACGTTTAAGAAAGTAGTTGGATCAGCATAGTCTGGAGCCCAACGAGTGCAGGCAATCTGGAAGTTACCACTTGCTTCTCTGTTATAGATTCTGTCTTTCTTAACAGTAGCTACCATGTTAACTTTTAAGCCCTTTAACTTAGTAAATGAACCCTGTAAGTATTCTGCGAAAGTATCCATTGGAGATTCATCAGTACCATATAATAAATCAACTGTGATTGTATCAGTACCTAATTCTTTCTTAGCAGCATCTAAGTATTCCTGTGCTTTCTTTACATCATAGTCTACATATTTACCAGATTCTTCACGGAAATCCTTACCTGAAGGACTCTTACATAACTGAGCTGGTACAAAACCAGTAGCTGGCTGTGAACCATCTTTTAAGATGTTATCACATAAATCTTTTCTATTGATTGCATAAGATAATGCATGTCTTAAGTTTTTGTTTGCAGTAGTATCTGCCTTGAAGTTACAGATTAAGTAAGCAAGATATCCTTCTCTGATAGCCTTGAAAGTATCTTTACCTTTATACTTATCTACTAATGTAGAATTGATTGTAGCATAATCAACTTTACCATTATCGAAGTTCTGAGCAGCAGTCTTAGGATCCTGTACTAAGTACATTTCTAAGTTCTTAGTCTTAACAGACTTTGCATCATAGTACTTATCATTCTTAGTGAATGTAGCCTTGTTACCCTTGATCCACTTAGTCATCTTATAAGCACCATTACCTAAAATATATTCAGGCTTAGTTGCATAGTTCTTACCACATTTTTCAACGAACTTCTGGTTCTGTGGGAAGTAACATGGGAATGACATTAAACCTACAAAATATGGAACATTCTTTTCAAGATCAACGACAACAGTCTTGTCATCAGTTGCTTTAATACCAAGTGTGTTTAACTGTTCATCAGTTGCAGCAGTACCTAAATTAATTAAAGAATCTGCATTCTTAATTGAAGCACCTTCGCTACCTAACATATAAGCGTAGTTACCTGCATTCTTGATGATTCTGTGCCATGAGTATACGAAATCCTGTGCAGTGACTTTATCACCGTTTGCCCATTTAGCATCTCTTAAATGGAAAGTATAAGTTAATCCATTGTTGCTTACATCCCAGCTCTTAGCGATACCAGGGATTGTGTTGCCCTTCACATCAACAGTTGTTAAACCGTCTGTGATAGCAGTGATTGCATTGAAAGACATTGCATCATCAACGACTGTGCTGTCCATACCAACGATATCTGTATCATTCGCAAATCTGAATGTATCAGTATCTGTCTTAGAACCACAGCCAGCAAGCATACCTGCAGCAGTAGTTAATGCAAGCAATACCTTTACTGTTTTACCTGTTTTCATTAATTATCCCTCCAAAATTTATTATTAATGTTAACAGTTGTGTAGTTTACGCTTTACATCAGATATAGTCAATCGTTTTGTACATTTTCTTTGTAAAAATATTAAAATCTCATTACATTTTAGTGATATCAGAAATATTGTAAATGTTTAGTCAAAACAAAAAAAAGGAGACAGCATTTCTGCTATCTCCTAGGCCACTCTGTTTTGACACAAAGTAGAGGTTATTTTAATTTAACATATTTGAAAGTATATGGAGTTCCTACTGGTACCACTACTAATCCTTTTACGTTCTTAGCCTTTAATGCTGCAGAACCTTTTTCGAATACTGGGATATAAGCCATATCTTCCATCATAACTTTTTCAGCCTGGATCATTAAATCCCAACGCTTAGTTAAATCTGATTCTTTCTGGATCTGTTCCATTAATGCATCATACTTAGCATTAGTATATTTACCATAGTTGTTTGAGTTATCAGTTGTAGCTAAGTTTAAGTAAGTTGTTGGATCAGCATAGTCTGGACCCCAACGAGTACATGCAATCTCGTAAGTACCATGTTCTTCTCTGTTGTAGATTCTGTCTTTCTTAACAGTTGCAACCATGTTTACCTTTAAGCCTTTTAACTTAGTGAATGAACCCTGTAAGTATTCAGCCATAGTATCCATTGGTGATTCATCAGTACCATATAATAAATCAACTGTGATTGTATCAGTACCTAATTCTTTCTTAGCTGCATCTAAGTATTCCTGAGCCTTCTTAACATCGTAACTTACAAGAACACCTGCATCATCACGGAAGTCTTTACCAGCTGGGCTCTTAGATAACTGTGATGGAACCATACCAGTAGCAGCTCTAGAACCATCCTTTAAGACGTTTTCACATAAATCTTTTCTGTTGATTGCATAAGCCAAAGCTTCTCTTACGTTCTTGTTAGCAACAGTGTTGTTCTTGAAGTTTAACTGTAAGTAGAATAAGTACCCTTCATTGAAAGTAGTGAATGTATCTTTACCTTTATACTTATCTACTAATGTAGAGTTGATTGTTGCATAGTCAACTTTGCCATTGTCAAAGTTCTGAGCAGCAGTCTTAGGATCCTGTACTAAGTACATTTCAAGATTCTTAGTTGCTACTGTTTTAGCATCATAGTACTTATCGTTCTTAGTGAATGTTGCTTTGTTTCCCTTAACCCACTTAGTCATCTTATAAGCACCATTTGATAATGTATATTCTGGCTTAGTACCATAGTTTTTACCACATTTTTCAACGAACTTTTCGTTCTGTGGGAAGTAACATGGGAATGCCATTAAGTCTGTAAAATATGGAACTTTGTTTTCAAGTTCTACTACTAAAGTCTTATCATCTTTAGCTGTAACACCAAGAGTAGCCATCTGTTCATCAGTTGCATTAGCACCTAATTCCATAAGTGCATCTGCATTCTTAACTGAAGCACCTCCGTTACCTAACATATAAGCATAGTTACCAGCATCTTTGATGATCTTACGCCAAGAATAAACGAAGTCATTTGCAGTAACCTTATCACCATTTGACCACTTTGCATCTCTTAAGTGGAATGTATAAGTCTTACCATCATCACTTACATCCCAGCTCTTAGCAAGTGCAGGTGCAGTCTTACCTTTTTCGTTAACGGCTGTTAAACCATCTGTAATAGCATGAATTGCGTTGAATGACATACCATCATCAACTACTGTAGAATCCATACCCTGGATATCTAATTCACTTGCAAATCTGAATGTATCAGTATCTGTCTTAGAACCACAGCCAGCTAACATTCCTGCAGCAGTTGCAGCGGTAAGCAATACTTTTACTGTTTTACCTGTTTTCATATATTCTCCTCCTGTAGTATTTGTTTTCTACTATGGTGATTAGTTTAGTCTAAAAATTGTATACTGTCAACATAATTTCACATATTTTTTTGTATTTTAATGACAATTTATAGTTTTATTCATGTATTTACTAAATTCTATACAATTGTGTCTATTTTTTAGTAACTTTTTATCACTTTGATAATGGATTGTACTAAATTCTGTACAATATTTTAAATTGTAAAGGACGTATATACAAAAAAATGAACAATACAATCTTGTATTGTTCACTTTTATTATTTTGTATGTTTGAGCTTGATTTGATAGCCCTGAAGAGCTTCTGCACCATAAGCCTTCGCATTCGATTCATTGATCTGATTATAGTTCACTGCTTTGTTTGTGACCTTTGTAGAGAACTCTTTCTTATAGGTCGCAATAGTACGATAGTCTAATAGCTTATTGTAGTCACCACTCATTGTGTCATAGGAATCAACAAGGGCATATTCATAAGCATGATATGTGCTATGAAGTAATGCTTCTAAGAGAGTTGTAGAAGATGCATGGTTTAATTGACTAATTTCAAAAGTGATTTCTTTTGATTTGTTATTATATTGTGCATAGGAATGTGAAAGACCACTACCAGCCCCTACTTTGATTCTAAATGGTATACCTAAATAATCTCTTTCGTTATTGCATATTGTCTGTAAGGTATTAAGCTTCTCTTTACGTGTAAGTTTGGACCAGTGATGTAAGTTCTTCAAAGATTTTTCATCATATTTTCTCATATAGACATCTGTATTGTTTGTAATCTTAGTAGATGATTGAATGATAGAAGAACCAAATAAAGTAAAGCTTAATACAATGACAAGTGATAAGAGAGAAGCCAAACCAATCACAAGCTGTGATTTTTCTAATAATGAGTTATAGTTTCTTCTTTTGACTCTAGATAAATATAGACCGATGTAAATAATATTAAGTGTAATAAGTATTCCCCATACTAATCCAAGGGGTAGTGTAAGAAGTGGCATATATGCGATTGTAGTATAGATGCCAAAAGGCATAAGCACATTAAGCGCTATACTTAAATAATTTCTTCTGTCTTCTTTTTCAAAGTAAATGAGTCCAAAGCTAAGTATTGTAAGTAAGAATAAAACAAGTTTGGATTGGAGTAATGAGCAGCCTGGGATGACTTTGAATATAAATAAACAGAATATAATAAGAGTAATGAAATATACTCCTACAGATCTTATGATGAATTGTTTAAGTGTTAATGTATTATGTTGTTTCATGGGTTATCCCTCCCTTATTATTCATTTTAAAGGAAACTGTAACAAAAAGAAAGCCAGAGTTGATTCTGGCTTACATAATAAGTTTCTTCTTTTTTACTACAAGATAAGCAATCACAATAGATGCTGAAGTCACAGCCCAGCTGACTGGATAAACGACCAATACTGACTGGAATGTCTGTACTCTAGCAAAGATGATAAAGATCCAGGCCAATCTTAAAGCACAAGTGAAGACAATACAGAGTACTGTAGAGATCATTGGATTTCCTAGTCCTCTGAGTGCACCTGACATGATTTCTATTGTCATATTGAGCACTTCAAATGTGACTACAATAGCAATACGTATACAGGCTATTTTCACAATGGCAGGATCTGATGTAAAGATTCCTGCTAGAACTGGTGAGAATGATACAAAGAGTGCACTAATAGCACCTGTAAAAAGTGTACCAAGTAACATACACCATCTGATAGACTGTATACATCTTTTGTAGTTCTTTGCACCATAGTTTTGTGATGTAAAGGTAATAGCCGCCTGCGCAAATCCTGTAATTAAGAAATAAGAATACATTTCAAAGTTCAAGGCAACAGTAGAAGCTGCAACAATATCAGCACCTAAGCTATTAATAGCTGATTGAATGATGATATTAGAAATATTGAATAACATTCCCTGTATTGCAGCAGGAATACCAATCACAAGTATTTCTTTTGTATAGAACCATTCCATCTTCATTCTATCTAATCTAACCTGCAAAGCACCTTCTTCTTTATACAGAATTCTAAAAAGTAATAAAGAACTCGTTGCATCAGCAATCGTAGTGGCCAAGGCTACACCAGCGACATCTAACTTAAATAAAATGACAAATACTAAGTTCAATACAACATTGATCGTACCTGAAATAATTAAACAGTAGAGTGGTCTTTTGGTATCTCCACCTGCTCTTAGTATGGCCGATTCAAAGTTATAGATGGTTAAGAAGAACATCCCAATGAAACAGACTCTTAAGTAGAGTACGGCAAGAGGTAGTACTTCTTTTGGTGTGGACATGAGTTCTAGTAGTGGGCGAGCAATGATTTCTCCAATAATAGAAACAATAAAACCAGTGATAACAGATAATACAAGTGCTGTATGAATGGCCTGGTTGGCTCTATCTTCTCTTTGTGCTCCTAAGAAACGTGAAATAATAACATTCGCTCCTACAGAGAATCCTACAAAGATAGTGATAAATAGATTAGTAATTGGGGCAGTACTCCCTACTGCCGCTAGTGAATGACTTCCTGAAAACTGTCCTACAGTCGCTACATCACAGGAATTGAATAACTGCTGGATAATACTTGTAGCTGCTAAAGGTAATGCGAATGCAAGGATCTTATCCCATAATGATCCTTCTAATGGATTAATTCTTTTAGCCATAATTTCCCCCTTCTTGCCTATTCTATCTTTAAAGCACGCTTTAAGGTCAATACTATACTTATTTAAATTTTAGAATGCATTTTTTCACAATTAGAAATCTTTTTCCTATATAATTACTATGAAAGGAGGTTTCCACTATGAAGAAACTATTTACATTATTATTATCGTGTATGGTAGTGTTTGGTTTAAGTGCATGTACAAACAATAATAAGGATACAGGACAGAGTAATTCTGCTAAACAAACTGATACACCAACACAAACAAAAGAATCAATTGATGATGCATTCTATAAGGATTTAAAGAAAGCCTTAGAAGCAAGATGGGAAATCGAAGAAAATGATGCAGAAGTCACAACAGAAATCTATACTCGCTATGTAGATACTGAACTGAAGTATTTAAGCAAGTATGAGCATGCAGAAGATTCTTTTAAGAATCATGAGATTGGTGATGCTGCTGAGGATTATGTAGACGCATTGCTAGAGGGTAAGAAGATGGCTTATCTGATTGATAAGGATTATACTACATGGCATAGAGAACATGATGAAGATGTATTTGAAGATACGACTGAAGCTCTTTATAAGTTAAATAATATCAAGAAAATCACTTTTGAAAATGAAGAGAACCAGAAGAAGTTTGATCGTCTTGTGAAATATGGAGAAGAATATAGTAAGAGGGATGACTAATGGATAATATTGTCGTATTAAATGATGAACATGGAAATGAAGTAGAGTTTGAATATCTTGATTTGATTGAACATAATAATGAAGCATATGTTGTTTTATTACCTGTAGAGGATGATACAGATGAAGTAGTAATCTTAAGATGTGAAGAATCAGATGATGATTCTGATGAAGAAAACTATCATTCAGTAGATGATCAAGAATTATTGAATGAGATATTTGAAATCTTTAAAGAAAAGAATAAAGATAACTTTGATTTTGATTAAGAGCGAGGGGGCACCTGAATGGTGCCCCCTTTTATAATGCTTCGATAAATTATTCATGCACAAATAAGTAAATACGTGCATATACGATATATATGTATTGAATATTTTCACATGTAGGACTATTATATACGCGAATTTTGATATTATTATTTATGATATGTATCAAATGAAGGTAAACACACTTAATGGTGTTTATGTATATATTTTGAAGGGAGAATTTAATCATGAAAACTTGGAAATTAGTTTCTGGAATATTATCAATCGTATTAAGCGTATTTGTATTATTCCAATCAGCATTGGCTGGTGTAGCCAATACAATGTCAGCAAATGGAGAAGCAGGAGGAAGTGCTGGATTATTTGTCGCAATTCTTTTACTTGCTGGTGGTATTGTTTCAATCTGCGTTAGAAAAAGTGTTAAAAAAGGTGGCAATATTGCATTAGTTGTATTATTTGGTTTAGCTGCTTTATTTGGATTTACTGGTGCTGGAAGTTATGGTGACTTATATATCTGGTCATTCTGGTGTTTAATTAATGCAGTACTTGCAGTTGTTGCGTTAGTAAAAATGAAAAAAAGTCTGAAGACAGCGTAATGAATTCCTCCTATTAGGAGGATTTTTTTATATCTAATAATATTTCTGATTTCATCTACCACAATATATATATCTTGTTAATCTCAATCATCTGCATCCTCACAATACATGTTTTTGTTTATACCAAGAAATATATTCATTCAAAAAATGGGAATAATAAAAGGACATGTATTATAGATGAGGGTGGTGATAAAAACGAATTAGAAATCATAAAAGTTTCATATAAATTTAAAGGAGGACTGTAACAATGGACACTTTAAAGAAGAATTATAATTCAGAGAACTTCATCCTTCTAGGTAGACCCTATGAGCAAAAAGAAACTATTGAACTTATTGTGAGTATCTGTAAGAATAATCATCCAGATTTTTTTGAAGGTGAACGAAACTCATTCATATTTGAACTACGTTATACAGAACCATTTGAAAAAAATTTCACTGAGTTAAAGCGTCTTCAAGGATTAGCGGCTGAGTACGCTGGACATAGAAATGAATTTCAGGGGTATATTATTATCAATTTAAGCAGTTATTTAAATCGCTCTTTTTAAGTAAATTGTTGCTTTAGGCTAACTTATTCAAAAAAATCCTATAACAATACTCGTAATATGCTTCCTTAATTGAAATGGGCATAGGCATAGCTCTTGCCATTTTGTTATTGAAGATTTCTGTATCCACAATCATTCTAAGAATCACAGATGCCATTTCTTTTCTCTTGAATGTATACTTTTCCAGTTTCTTATGAAGTAGAAAATCTGGTGTGAAGCTAAATTTGATGATCTAGTAGCAACATTTTTCTTAAACTGAGCGAATTAAAAAGGGAAATTAAACAGCTCATAAGTTATTTTATGAAAGGCATAAGGAAGTGTATCAACATTTCCACTACACTTTTCCTAATCTTCATTGCCTTGTGAGGAGGATACATATGTTAGAAGTAATCTTAGTAATACTTAACCTATGGTGGTTCTACAACACCAAATACTTTAAACTTTGGTCTAAAATCAAAATTGGTGATGATCAATTTTCAATTTCCATTACAGCATTAATCATATTGATCTATATAGCCCTCGGTGCATTTGGTTTTATACGATGGTACTATTACCACCGAAGACTCTAATAATATAATACTAAGTACAGAGTTAAACAGTAAAAACATAGGGACAGCAACCGTAACATTGCTGTCCCTTTAAATATGATTATTAGTTTTCTATCTTGCCCTGAATAATGAATCCATTCCAATCTTCCTGGATATATTGATTATTCTTCTTTCTGACTATTTGTCCAATAGTTTCACTTTCCTCAATTCTTTTATTGAGTTCATTAAGGTTTCTTGTATATACGAAAGGATTCTTGATTTTGTTCTTCATTTCTTTTTCAAAGACATCTCTCAGTTCTTTGAGTTCTACTAGACCATATTTTTTTAAGTATTCCTTGGTATCCTTAAAGGACTGATAGATATTGTTTGTCTGATTGTATCTTTCATAGAATGATTTCATAAATATTGCAGAGTTAAAGTCATCCACTTCTTCTACAGTAAGAAGCAATGTCTGACATCCTGCAAGCTCAAAGGCACGTCTAATACCATAGATTCCTTCACCACTTATATTCTCACCAAGTCCTGTATTACATGCTGATAATACAACTAATTCTGTACCTTTTAAGTCCATATACTGTATTTCTCTAGCACTGATATAACCGAAATTATTATCTTCTACGTTATATCCTGATAAGCATAGAATACCTCTATCCATTGGTTCCATATTTTCATTATTTAGATAGTCACCATGTGTAGAAACATGAAGTACTCTAGGTCTTTTTGTATTAAAGAAGTTATCATGATTAGCTTGATATGAACTATATATAGTGGACCTTTCACCATAGATATCATGAATGAACATGCCTTCTAGATAGGAACCATAGAGTACGCCTTTTGTATCTCCTCTATCGTTATCTTCAGATTGTGTACCTGAGAAATCAGGGTATACAAAGGATACAAGTTGATTTGTGTTGTTATCATCTGTAAACTTCTTGAAGACTGTCTGTACAGAACTTAGATAGGAAATATTAGAACAGTTAAGTACTCTTTCAAAAGATAAGTTATAAAGATTACCATCAGGACAAATATAGATATGATCATAATCTTCAAAAGAACCGATAAATAGTTTAATATCTTCAGTATCAATAAATGAGCCATTGACAATATCTGGGTATTCAACCATATAATATGAATATTTTCCTTGCTTTATGAGGATAAGACCATACTTAGAATTATCAAGTTCATAGAAATCAATAACCAGCTTATTACTTATCATATGAGATACTTCTTCTAGAGATAATCTTTCACCCATTGTTTCATTGTGGAATCTATTGACATCTATCTCAAAAGAGAGGTTCTTATTGGTAAAGAGATATCCTATTAAGTCGTGGATATCTCTTTCAAAGACGCAGGATTTTAATAATCTATATACACGATTGAATAATACAAGATAGTTTCGTCTAAAAGAGACTTCTTTTATACTAAAGGCAGTTATCTTAAGATTATTAATATTTTCAAAATATGCAATCATATGATTCTTGATAGATTCATTATCTGTTTTATCTTGATGAACCTGTGAAACTAGTAAGTTAGATAATACAAGTAATGTATCTGGATGATTCTCTCCCAGGATCTCTTTACAGACATTATAAACTGCATTCTGCAGTTCACATGCCTTGTTATAATCCCCTAAATAAGAATAAAATATTGCTAGATTGTTTAATGAAGTTAATGTATCCGGATGAGTCTCCCCCAGGATCTCTTTACGGGCATTATAAACTGCATTCTGCAGTTTGTATGCCTTGTTATAATCTCCTAAATAAGAATAAGAATTTGTTAGATTGTTTAATGAAGCTAATGTATCTGGATGAGTCTCTCCTAGTTCACACTTAAATAAATCATATAACTCCTGATAAGTATTTTTGGCTTTTATGTAATTTCCTGTTTTATGTGCTTCTTCTACTGCTTTATCTGCTTCTTCTGCTTTCTTAATAAGATCATCAATCGTAAGCTTACTCATACTTATTCCTCCCAATCCCCTTCTAATCTAATAAACTAACCTACGCATCCTTCATCACACTACAAAAGAGGGATGTCTTTTTAGATTCAAATCAATTTAATGCATCTTCTGCAAACTCGATACTACTTGAAATATTATGTTTCTTATATTCATCTGGATATTTAATCATCAGATTCTTATATGCCTCTATAATCTCCTTACTCTGTGTATTCTCTGCAAAATCATCAATAATTTCACTAATCCACCCGTACTCATCTGCAGTACATTCATTCTTTAGATATTCAATTGTTGATGGAATATCCTGACTTAATATTTCTATTTCTTTTTTCCAACATTGTTCAATTCCAAATGACCACTCATCAGACATTTCTGAACGTTCTCTTATTACTTCTCTAAACTTAACTACATCCATCATTTATTCCCTTCTAACTCTAATAACGCTTCTTTTCTATCTATACCACCTGCATACCCTGTTAAGCTTCCATTACTACCTAATACTCTATGACAAGGTACTATGATACTTATTCTATTATGTCCTACTGCACCGCCTACTGCCTGTGCAGAGAATCTTTTAACACCTCTTCTTTGTGCTAATATATTCGCAATCTCTCCATAAGTCATCGTATGACCATAAGGAATATCACAAAGAATCTCCCATACTTCTTTTTGGAAGTTTGTACCTATTAGATGAAGAGGAAAATCAATAAGTGGCTGTTCTTTCTTAAAATAAAGATCAAGCCATCTCTTTACCTTTAAAATAAGTTCTGTTTCTTTTTCTTCATAAGGTTCTTTTAATCCTGATGCATAATACTTCTGATTCTCAAACCATAAGCCATATACACCTATTTCATCTACCGCAATAAGTATATCTCCTAATGGTGATTGATAGTGTCCAATATAAGTCATATGAAATCCTCCATATGTCTATCATATCAAAAAAAAGACTCATAAGAGTCCCTTAATTGAATTGTTTATGCTTATTTTCAATAAAGTCATGATACCATATAAAGCTATACTTCTTATATCTCTTATAAGTACCCTGACCTAGATTATTGGCGTCCACATAAACAACGCCATAACGTTTTTCTATTTCACAGCTTTCTGCAGAAACGATATCAATCACACCCCACATGATATAACCTATAACGTCTACACCATCATCAATCGCTTCATCAATTTGTTTAAAGTGCTGTTCAAGATAATCTATTCTATATGGATCATAAATGAGACTATCTTCATGGGAGGAAGTAATCAATGTATTCTCCCCAGTTTTCAAATACAACTGTCGCAAATCTTTCATAGAATCCAATCAGTTTTCTATTTGTCCATCCACCATAATGTTCTACTAGGTATAATGGAACAGCATAATGATTCATTGTGAGAAAGATCTTCATACCTGCTTTATGTACTTCTTTGAAGATATGATCATAGAACTTGATTCCTTCTTCATTAGGTGTTTCTTCATCTCCATGAGGATAAAGTCTTGCCCAGCTGATTGAGAAACGATAGATATCAATACCTAATTCTTTAAGTAAGGCAATATCTTCATCAATATGATGGTAACCATCACTACCCTGTCTAAATGGGTAGTGTCCTATTCCTTCACATTTCTTTGCTTCATCAATAATATCTTGTGTGAGTAATCTTGTAGATGTTGTCGCATCAGATGTTTTTTTAGATAGGGTCTATCTAAGCCTTTATCACCTTCTTTATAACCACCTTCATACCGGCTGCTAGCAGTGGCTCCACCCCATAATATATCTTTTGTTTTTTGCATAGTTGTCTTCTTCATTAAAAAAACTAAGGTTTTCACCCTAGTTTCTTTGCAAGCTTGTAAGCACCATATTCCGGTGTATGGATAGGTGAAATAAGATTATCTATTGTTTCATTAAGAATAGGTAGAATATAGTGAGAAGCATGATCAAATACGCCTCCAACATAAGAAATACGAGGTGTTGAATCATGTTCTTTTAAGAGTGTTTGTATGAGTGAACGAATTTCTAAGGCTGCCTGTTTATATATTTCTATTGCATAAAGATCTCCCTGATTGGCAGCTAATCCATTGATATAAGCATAGGATGCAACAGATGTACGATCAAGACTATTCATAAATGTGATAATATCATAATCAATATCTAGATGACATTCTTTCATAACAAGATTATAAAGAACTGTTTTTTCTAGTCTGCCATCTATTTCTTTACAGAATGTATGAAACATCTTCTTCGCAATCCAATAAGCACTGCCTTCATCTCCTAATTGATAACCCCAGCCTCCACAACGTGTCAGCTTATTATTCTTAAGTGATAAGGCAATACTGCCTGTTCCTGCAATGACCACAATACCATCATGACCATCTAATGCACCTTCTATCGCAATTCTTACATCACTTTCTACGACAAAAGTTCTATCTTCAAATGCTTCTTTACATATGTATTCTATTTTATCTCTTAATTCTTTCTGTTGGCCATATCCTGCAAGTCCTGCACCAATAATGGCAGTATGATCAGGATCTAGCTTATTGACACCATCTCTTAATATTTCAATAGATTGATCTTGTGGCTGAGTGAGAACATGTACTGTAGGAAGGATTAATTCTTTTAAACGAGATCCGTTCTCATCAAAAAGAACCATCTTTGTTTTTGTACCTCCGCCATCTATACCTATATACAACATTTCTGTTACCTCTTAATTTTCAGATGCTTCGTTTGCCTTTTCTTCTTCTAAGAATTCATTATCGCACATCTTAAAGAATGGATGATACATAGTTACCATTATTAACACTATTTATATTGTGTGTTATTCATCCCTCACCTAAAGGAGCGGGCTTTCCGCACAGTTTTTTTAAAGCACTCTTGAAACCAAACATAAGGATATCATAATCCGTCATACCAAAGACATTCTTGTTTTGTTTATTGTTTTGATTCTTTACAATGTACTTATTCATCTCATATCTCCTATAGATTACTTTTTACAGTTTGACTGATATTTCCATTGTTTTTAAGAAGAGCTTCTTCACATTCTTTTTCATCTTTACCTGTTAAGCCAGATAGAATCGCAATCTTTACATTGTAGTGACATTTAGTTAATAGTGCGATTGATTCTTCTTCAGAACAATCTAAAGATTGTGAGACAATGTTGACAGCTCTGATCTTAAGTTTTTCATTGGTAGGCTGTACATCAACCATAAGGTTTTTATAGACCTTTCCTCTTTTGATCATTACAGATGTAGAAAGCATATTTAAGACAAGTTTTTGTGCGGTCCCTGCCTTCATTCTTGTAGAACCAGTCACGACTTCTGCACCTGTAATTACTTCTATTGGATAGTGGGAGTATTTTGATATTTCCCCATTGTGAACACAACAGATAGAAACTGTCTGGCATCCTAATGTGCGCGCATATTGAAGTCCGCCAATGACATAAGGTGTTCTGCCTGATGCTGCAATACCACATACAACATCTTTGTCTGTTAAGTGGATATTCTTTAAGTCCTCTACAGCGAGTTCCTGAGAATCTTCTGCACCTTCTATTGCAGTTGTGAGTGCGATGTTCCCACCGGCTATTAATCCTTGTACTAGACGAGGATCAATGCCATAAGTAGGAGGACACTCTGATGCATCTAGTACACCTAATCTCCCTGATGTACCAGCACCAATATAAATCAGTCTGCCACCTTGACTCATCTGTTGATAGATACAGTCAACAGCATCTGAAATTTGCGGTAAGACGTCTTTTACAGCGAATGCAACCTTCTGATCTTCATTATTAATAGTTGTGAGAATATCTATCGTAGACATTTCATCTATATGTAATGAGTCAGGATTTGACTGTTCTGTATCTAAGTTATTTAAGTTCATTCTTGTTCCCCCCTTCCAATATCATTATAGACTTGTTGAAATATTATTTCTAAAGTAAAAGACTCATAGCGAAATATGAGTCTACTTTTTGAGTATAGAGACATTGTCTTTAGAATCTATGAGATTCTTTTTATGTTCTTCAAAGTTCTTCTTAAATACACCATAGTACAATAAGTCAGTTATCACAAATGAAGAGATACGAGAAGAGACAGCACCAATACGTAGGGCTTTTTCTTCACTTGGTACTTTGAGTGAATAAGTACTTAGTTTAGAGATTGGATTAGAGTTAATTTGTGTAATAGATATAACTGGTATTTGTTTTTCATGTAACACTCTAGCAACATCTACTAAACCAGTCGTAGAACCTGAGTAACTGATAATAAGTGCTGCATCATTTTGATCCATGCTTTGAGCGAAGGTCATCTGTACATGAAGATCAGCATTATAGATCACCTTCTTACCTATACGCATAAGTTTTTGATAGATATCTAAACCAATAACAGATGAACCACCTACACCAAAGAGATAGATAGTAGAAGCATTATTAAGTAAGTCTATGGATTCTTCTAGTGTATCTATGTTTATTAACTGATAGGTTTTTAAGACTGTATTCATATTTAGTCTACAACCTTTTTCTACTAGTGTACTGATATTATCTTCTGGTTCAAAGATGAGGTCTACTTCTTGTTGTTTTTCTTCTTTAGTTGATTGAGCTAGGTTCATCTTTAGATCACTAAAGCCTTTAAAACCTATTTTTTTTGAGAAACGAATAATAGCAGCTGCAGAGGTATTCGTCTTTTCACCTAGTGCTTGAGCAGAATCCTGCAGGATATCATTTTCTAATATATATTCAGCTATGAGCTTTTCTGTTGCAGTATAGCTATCATTGTATTCTTTTATTCTTAAATATGCGTTCATGGGATCACCTCCGATTAACACCATTATAACATATAGAAATAGTTGTTTTGTATATGAAAATATCCCCTGAAGAGGGGATTGGAAAGAATGTCCCCTAGAGGGGAACTATTTAAAATAATCATAATTACATTACTCATCATCTAACAGAACAAAACTATTGTGCATGTATTTTATGTTTTACTTTCTTAACCATATTTGGATCTAACTTATTCAAAAACATTCCAAAGTCAATTTGTGATTTTACTTTTATTTCTTTTAGTTTTTTAGCATCCGCAATCTTTCTTTTTGCTTCGCTTTTAGGATATCCACCACCAAATGGTTCTGAAAATAATGCTTGAATTGTTTCCTCTAAATTCTTTTCACCTGTATATGTATACTCTTCTCCAAGAGGTAAAGATACTACATTTCCGTTATTGATCTGTGCAAATAAATAGGCATCTTTCGCTGTTGGAACATACCCACATAAAACACCAGGCATACTATTACAGGCAAGCATCATTCCTTGTCCTGAAGAACATCCAGTTACAACAAAATCAACTATATGACTGTTTATGAGCATCCCAATCAACAAAGCAATCTCAACATAAGTATAGTTTTCATCTTCATCTACAAAACATCCAAAATTAATAACTTCTGCATCTTTTGCATATTTCTTTGTATATTTATAAAGCATCTCATTTTTTGATACTTGTGAACTTGCTTGTACAACTGCTATCTTCATTGATATTCCTCCAGTAGTGTATCTATGTTTTTAAGACTGTATTCATATTTAATCTACTTCTAGCTTTTCTTCTTTAGTAGATTCATCTTTAGATTACTGAACACTTTAAAGCCTATTTTTTCGAGAAACGGATATTAGGTGTTGCAGGGGCATTTGTCTTCTCATCTAATCCCCGTGCAAAATACCTGTAGTATATAGCTAACTATTAGCTTTTCTGTAGTAGTATAACTATCTATTCTTAAGTATGCATTCATAGGATTATCACCAATTAACCCTATTATAGCATATGAAAAAAGTTACTTTGCATAGAAAAAGAAAAGAGCCTTTGTGTTTGGATAATCAAATACAAAGGCTGTTTCAGGAGGCTGTTTAGTTATATGTAAATTTAACACGCCGTGAGCAAGAATTCCTCCACCTCTATAGGTGGCGGGATGGATTGCGGTAAACATGGTGTTTTGTTTTGCCTTTATTATCAGATAGGAGTATAATATATATGTAATCAGAAATAAATAGAAAAAAGGTCATAAATACTATGAAATTAGATAATAATAACCATTCAGTGTTCTTACTGAATTATCAGCTTATAATGTGCACTAAACATCGTAATAAGGTGATAGATGATATAATCTCAAATCGTCTCAGAGAAATGTTTGAGAATCTATCTATCAAATATAATATCTCATTGGATGAGTGGAATCACGATGCCGACCATGTTCATATTCTCTTTCGAGGACAGCCTAATTCAGAGATAAGCAAGTTCATCAACGCTTATAAATCTGCAAGCAGCAGGCTCATCAAGAAGGAGTTTCCAGAGATACGCAAATCCCTCTGGAAGGAGAAGTTCTGGTCACCAAGCTTCTGTCTACTGACTACAGGTAATGCAACAGTAGACATCATCCAGCAGTTTATACAATCCCAGGGAGGTAAGGATGGCAAACAAAGCAATAAGGTACAGACTGTATCCAAACGCTGATCAGAGAATTATGTTTGTAAAGACCTTCGGCTGCTGTCGTAAGGTCTATAATCTCATGCTTAATGATAAGATTGAAAGCTACAAGAAGACTGGCAAGTTTGTCGCTGTGACACCTGCCATGTATAAGAAGGATTATCCCTTCCTTAAGGAAGTGGATAGTCTTGCACTTGCCAATGTTCAATTGAATCTGCAGGCTGCATTTAGAAATCATTTCAATAAGTCACGTAAGAAGCAGACTGGATTTCCTAGATTCAAGTCTGCAAAGCGAAGTAGAAAATCATATACTACAAATAATCAGAAGGGTACTGTCGCTATCATTGGTAATAGTATAAAACTTCCTAAGATAGGAAGAGTGAAGGCAGTCATCCATAGACAGCCTGAGGCTGACTGGGTTATCAAGTCTGTTACGATATCCCAGGAAGGTGATGGCACATACTATGCTTCTGTATTATTCGAGTATGAGAAGAATGTCGTAAAGGTTAGGAAGTCTGATAATGCCATTGGTCTTGACTATGCCTCTAATGGACTCTATGTAGACGATAAAGGCAATATCGGCGATAACCATAATTATTATCGTGAAAGCCAGAAGAAGCTTGCAAAGGCACAGCGAAAGCTTTCACGTATGCAGGGCGCTAAGAAGGGTGAGAAGAAATCCAACAACTATCTTAAGCAGCTCCGCAAGGTGAACAAGATTCATAGACATATAGCCAACCAGAGACTTGATAATCTACACAAGTTATCTACTGAGATCGCCAATCAGTATGATGTCGTATGTGTTGAAAGTCTTGATATGAAGGCTATGTCTAACAGGGGCTTTGGAAATGGCAAGGCCACTATGGACAATGGCTATGGATTGTTCTTAAACATGCTGGCCTATAAGCTTGATGATAGAGGGAAATATCTTATCAATGTTGATAAGTGGTTTCCATCAAGTCAGATCTGTCACTGCTGTGGCAAAGTTCATAGAGAGATGAAGGATCTGCGTATCAGAACGATGAGTTGTGACTGTGGTCTTACAATGAGCAGAGACCAGAATGCAGCCATCAATATAAAGCTTGAAGGCTTACGTATACTGAAATCAGTATAAAACATATAGGCTAGGAATTAGCCGAATATAACGCTTGTAGACATCATGTAGTCCTGGCAGTACCGTAAGGTTACCAGCCAGGCAGTGGTGGTTGAAGCAAGAAGCCCTGACTTCTAAGCGAAGCGTAAGTCGGAGTAGTTCACAAAGTAATCTTCCTAAAATGAAAGATGAGGATGCATTAGAACTCTATGTAAAACTTAAAAAATCTTATAAAAGAGACAGAGGTTTAATGCGTTATATCTTTGAAGAAACAGACAAGATTGCACAAGAATAACAACTATCTAACCCCAAAAAAGAAGGTTCTAACACGAACCTTCTTTTTAGTATTCACTTGGTACAATAATCGCAAGAATAATATATGCAAGAATACCGCTTCCTCCAAGTGCTGTAAATGCAACCCATCCTAATCTTACTAAAGTAGGATCAATCTGGAAGTATTCTGCAATTCCTCCACAAACGCCTGCTAACATACGATCATGTGCTGAGCGATATAGTCTTTTGTTCATTTTTTACCCCTCCTCACAAATATTACCATATATCCTTAATATTTTCTATTTGTATCTTTAATAATATAGATTGGTCTTTTCTTTGTTTCAAAGTAACATGATGTACAATACTGACCAAGTATGGAAACAAAGATCAATTGGACACCACTTAAGAAAAGAATAAGATCAACCACTAAAGTATGATAGTGCATCACTACAGAGATCACACTAATAATAAAAGATAAGAAAATCAGGAATGTACCGATGACACCAGCAAAGGTAATAGGTGTTGCCGAGAAAGAGAAGATACCTTTAAAGGCATAAGAGAATAGACTCGTAAAGCTCCATTTTGTCTGCCCTGCGGCTCTTTCTACATTATGGAATTCAATCCATTTTGTATCAAAACCTACAAAAGAGAATAAGCCTTTCATATATCTATTATATTCTTTGAGTTCTAGTATGGCATCCACCATCTGACGAGACATCATTCTAAAGTCCCCTGCACCATCATCCATATCCATCTTAGTCAATTTCTGAATGACTTTGTAGAAAGAATGAGAAAGGAAGTTACGAAGTCTTCCTTCTCCAGTACGGTCTACTCTTTTACCTGCTGCACAATCATAGCCTTCATATTTACAGGCATGATACATGTCAGGTAGAAGTCTAGGTGGATGCTGTAAGTCGGCATCCATGATAACGACATAGTCACCTGTAGCCTTTTCTAATCCTGCAAACATGGCTGCTTCTTTTCCAAAATTACGAGAGAATGTGAAATAGAAACAATGGCTATCTTTTTCAGCAAGTTCTTTTAAGACTGATGCTGTATGGTCTTTCGACCCATCATTTATAAATAATAATTCATAATCGATATCTGGTATACGATGTAATTGTTTAGTCGTTTCCTGATAGAACATAGAAACAACGTCCTCTTCATTAAAACAAGGAACGATAATACTGATTTTATCCATTTAAATGTCTCCTTCCATAGACATAGAATATAATTAATAAAATAACGCCTGCACCACTTGTAATACATGCAAGAGTATATCCAGGTGGACTAAAGGTGATCTTTACTTGATGAGATCCTTTACTTATAGGACATCCAATAAAAGCTTGGTTCACTTTTTCAATATTGACTTCTTTATTATCAACATAAAGGCGGTAACCTTTTTCATAAGGAATACGGGTAATGAAGTAACCATCTTTTGATACATGGATGTTTCCTTCTAAAACATGAGAAGTTTTCTTTAAGTTTAAGGCATCTGCTTTTTGATTTAAGGCTGATGCAGGTAAAGTATGCATCTTGATATTCTTAATCAAATAGTTTCCTTTAGATAAAGAAACCTTTAATTGGTTTGTAGTAGTGACAAATGTGAAATGTGTATGAGGATGATAATAAGGGTTTGTAATACTTGCTAGCTTATTTTTCATTCCATTGACTGTGATAGAGACACCTTTTTCAGGTCTGTTGTTGACAATATCACATTCTAATACAACGATTTCATTGTTTGTCTGACGCTTAAGTGTCAATTCTATCTTCTGTTTATTTTTAATATGATAGGATTTCTTAAATCCTGGATTCTCTTCTACAAATTGACTTTTGTAGTGACTATTACCTTTATGCACAATGGCACAATTCATTAATGTATCCAATGTATAAGGGTAAGAGAGCTGATTAAACTGCTTCTCACTCATTAATGAACTTGTTGCATAGGCCTGTGATAAGGCTGTATTGGATTGATAAAGCTTAATCTTCTTAGCCTGATCTTTTAAAGAATAACCATAAGGAGCCTGTCTTTTAGATATCACTGTATCAATACCTAATGTTCTTAAGTAGAAGATATTGTCGGTATCATTCTGGGCGACACGGTTATTTGTCGGAATAGGTATTCTTAATGTATCAAATAGGAATGTATTGTAGTATTTATTATTTGTTGATGTATAACCTGATACACGATTTATTCTATTCCCATATGTCTGATTGACATTCTGTCTTGTAGTGAGATCGGCTGCAGTGACTATCTTATTTCTTCTTACTAACTGTGATACATTCTTTTCATACTTCTTAGGCTGATAGAAAGAGGATGGACAGTTTGTATAGGATACAACCAACATTGGTATAACAAGATAAGCATAAATGAGATTCTTTCTTTTCTGTAATAAAAGAAGAATCACAAAGAGACAGTCTATAAGTGCTGAAAGTGGGTATTTGATGAAAAATACTGGAATAATAAGTAATACAAGAGAATACTTAGAGAGTTTGATATTTCCCTCTTTAATCTTAACCAACATCATACACATGATATAAGCGACGAGTGGTATAAAGACAAGCATGATCTTACTTCTTGCATATAAGAAGCCATTCATAATAAACCATACAAATGGAGAGTAGAATGATACAAGACATACAGCTGAAAGCTTCTGTAACTGTTTATCACTTAATGCGAGAACTAAGAGTACATAAGAGATATAAGTGAGTCCACACCCATATTCACTATAAAGAAGTCCTTTTAAATTAAGTGAAGGAATAAATAGAGAAGCAAGCTGTGTAGGAGCCCCAGATTTCCCATTACTTAAAATAACAAGTAATGTAGGGATTGTCAGTATTGCTGTCAATAAGACAATGAGTATATAAGAGACAAAGAGCTTCTTCCATTCACCTGGATGACGATAAAGTAAATAGATAAAACATACAATAAAGCATCCAATACAATAGAAATAACTATGAAGTACAATTAAACTCCCACATAGTGTAAAAGCCACAAAGTTCTTCTTTTCAATGCTGATTAAAGCTAAAAATAAGAAAGGCATATAATTCACAAACATGATCTGTTTATGAGAATGAAAGAAGATACTTGACAATAATACAAGTAAGCTGACAAAAATGCAGATGTTCTCATCTTTGGTATGCTGTCTTAAGAAGATATAACAGCATAAAACAGACAATGTCATCATCAATACACTATAGGCAATGATAATTGTCTGCATATCAATATGTATAAGTAAAGCACCTATGAGTATGTCAGGTCTTAAATAGCCATAATATGAGAAATGATAGATATTGCCTCCACCCATCAATTCTTTAATATAGGTAGGAAAGAGTGTTCCTTCACTTCTTATGGCATGTCTTAATGCATCCCCAATAACGACATGCTGGCTATACCAGTCAATCCTGTTTCCAAAGACATGGGTTGTAAGCAGGGATACGGATACAATGCTTAATAGACCTAATAGACAAAGAGTGCGTTTGTCTTTTCGTGTCATGATTTTCACCTCGTTACTATTGTAAGAAATAAACCTTAATTTTAGGCTTAATATTTTCTTAAAAACGCTTAATTTTTGTAAGCTTTATGTTTAAGAATTCTTAAGATTTCTTTTAAGGTTTTTTAAATAAAGAGATGGTATTGTAAAAATGGGTGATAAGTGTGAAACAAAAATCAATCAAAACGTATAAAAAAAGACAAACTTAAAAACAA
>OLHA01000437.1_pt1 | contig 24527 bp, 28 predicted proteins | sample 1605961 | NCBI WGS metagenome assembly OLHA01 (sample SAMN03283288) | human gut metagenome | biome: human-associated habitat; material: feces | host: Homo sapiens | place: Peru | collected 2012
TTGGAATTGCCAGTGAAAAGATAAATATTGCAAAAACAATGATACAAAAGAAATTTAATTTAGATTCAATATCAGAAATAACAGGATTGAGTATAAAAGAATTATCAAAATTAAATATTAATTAGTATTTTTTACAAATGACTTATTTAAAATATTAAAAAACCATTAAAAACTATAAAAAAGTATTGATTTACATCACAAAAAATGGTATTCTTTAATTGTAGGCAAGATAGCTTATATAGGAGGTAAATAATGACAAAAACAGATTTAGTAAATGCTATTGCAGAAAAGACAGGATTAACAAAAGCTGATGCAGCTCGTAGTTTAGATGCAATGATGGAAAGTATTTCAGAAGGATTAAAAAAAGAAGGTAAAGTAACACTTACTGGTTTCTGTACTTTCGTTGCAAAGAAAAAAGAAGCTACTACTGCTCGTAATCCAAGAACAGGTGAAGTTGTTCCAGTTCCTGCAAAAATGGCTGTTACAATTAAAGCTGGTTCTAAATTAAAAGAAGCTTTAAACTAAGAGGCATTAAGCCTTTTTTTCTTTGGAGGTGTTTAGCATTTTAACTAATATAGTGAATGTTTTAAAAAAAATAGAAGCAAGTGGCTTTAAGGCTTACGTTGTAGGAGGTTTTGTTAGAGATTTTTATAGAAATAAGGAAAACTCTGATGTTGATATTTGTACTAGTGCTAAACCAGATGATTTAAAACGCATTTTTGATAATATTTCTATAGATCAATATGGCTCTGTAGTTTTAAATTATAATGGTATTAATTTTGAAATAACAACATTTAGACGAGAAAAAAAATATCTAGATAATAGACATCCTACAAAAATTAAATATGTAAAAAAATTGAAAACTGACTTAAAAAGAAGAGATTTTACAATGAATGCAATATGTCTTACTAGTGATTTAAATTATATTGATTATTTTGGTGGTAGAAATGATATAAATAAGAAAATAGTAAGAATGATTGGTAAGCCAGAAAAAAGATTAAAGGAAGATTCACTTAGAATTTTAAGAGCAATTAGGTTTGCAACTACACTTGACTTTGAATTAGAAGAAAGTTTAAAAAATTCTATTAAAAAGTATGGATATTTATTAAATAATTTGTCATTTTTTTATAAAAAAAGAGAACTTGAAAAAATTTTTTCAAGTTCCAATATAAAAAAGGGATTATCATTAATTTCTGAATTTAATCTTGATGTTCCATTGAATTTAAAAAATATAAAAAATTTAGTTGTAACAAATTCAATAATTGGTATATGGGCTCAACTTGATGTAGTGGATATCTATCCATTTACTAAGGAAGAGACAAGTTTAATTAAAGCAATAAAAAGACTTGATAAAAAAGACTTATTTGATTCACATATTTTATATAATAATGAATTAATTACTTTAAAAATTGCTGCTGAAATAAGAAATATTAATCCAAATTTAATTTCTGAAAAATATAATCATTTAAAAATTCACAGTAGAAGAGATATTTTAATAAATTTTATCGAAATAAGTAGTTTATTAAATTGTTCTGATAAAGTTAAAATTAATAATATAATGATTGATATTGAACACATGATATTGATAGATAAATTAGAAAATAATAAACAATCTTTAACAGATTATATATTAAAAAAATATAGTTAAATAATTCTAAAATTAATAGAATTATTTTTTTTTCATATAATGTAGTGGTGACGTATGTATTTAATTGCGCATAGAGGTAATGATAATCATTCATTTAGAGAAAATACTATAAATGCTTTAATTAGTTGTTTAGATAGGCCTTATATAAATGGAGTTGAACTTGATGTTAGAATTACTAAAAATCAAGAAATCATAATTTATCATAATATGTTTTTATTAGATAAATCTAACAATATTTGTAAAATTTCTGATAAAAATTTGGATGAAATTTTAGAGGTTAAACCATATATTTCAACACTAGAAAGTTTTTTAAGTGTTATAAAAACTAACAAAATAATAATTATAGAAATAAAAGAAGAAAGTAATATTAATGATAAATTAATTAACAATTTATTTAAAATTTTAAAAAAATATAATTATCTAAATTTATATTTATGTAGTTTTAATTATAACTTAATGAAAAAAATAAAACTAAAATATAGTAATTATAAATGTGGATTAATAATAGGATATTTAATGAATAAGAATCACGTATCTAATGAATTTGATTTTTATTTGTATAGTTATAATAATATTAATTTGATAAATAATGATAAAGAGATATTTATTTTTAATGTAAAAAATATAGATAGGTTGGATAAATTAAAATTAAAAGAAGAATTTTATATTATAACTGATAAGCCATATTATTTTGCTTCATTATAGGTCATATTTTTTATAGAACTAGCAGATATAAGTGAATTTCTATCAATTTTTTTAATAATATTTATAATTTTACTTCTATTTTTTTTGTGAGACATTACTAATAAAATAAAAGTATTTTTATTTTCACTTTTTAATTTATATACTGGATAGTTATAACTAGATAATTTTTCTATTATTTCATTACTTGAATTATCATTTGTTATTACTGTAAGCATATCTTCTCCAAGGGCAATTCTTTCTTCAATAAAGCTTCCTAAATAAGATCCTATTAAAGATCCAAGTGCAAAGAAAACTACCTTTAATGGATCATCCTTAATATTTACGACAACAATTCCCGTTGTTATAACCCATACAAACGCAATAATAAATTGCAAAATTGCGCCAAATATTTTTTTTCCTTTGGCAACAACTATCAATCTTAGTGTTGATAAGGTATTTTCAATAATTTTAGAAATAAAAATAATAAAATATGTTAACACTTTAAAAACCTCCAATATTTATATTATGGCTAATTTTTTTAATAAAATAATAAAATTTGTTGATAATAATAATATATATTGTTTACATTGAATTGTGTAAAGTATATATCAATGTTATTGACAGTTTTTTTAGCAAAGATGTAAAATAGTATTAAGCTAGGAGGAAGACTATGGATAGTTTAAGTATGCAAATTGAGGAATTAGAAAAACGCGTAAAAAGAATAACAAGATCAAAACAGAAAAAAAACATAAGTGAAGAGGTTATGCAACACTTTACTAATGTTTTAAAAGGTATTGATGAATTAAATAAGGAAATTTTGGATTATCAAGGTACTAATATCTTTTTATACGCCAAATTAAAAGATAATTTAGTTACTGATTATGTTCAATATTAAAGAATAAAAAGGGAAATTACTTGAGGTGAGTTTATGGAAAATAGTGTGATAATTAGTTCAATTAAGCCTAGAATCGATGTTTATGCTAATGCAGCTGGGGTTACTAGTACTGCAATTAAAAAATATATAAAAAATAGAATGACTAATTTAGAAACAAAAATAACTCACTTTGATTTATTAAATATAAAAAGGATGTTACAAGGTTTTGAACTAGCAATGGGAGAGAAGAGAACCACTGAAAAAATGTATTTAGAAAGAGATTTAAAGTACATTGAAGATATGGATTCAAGTTTATTTTCTATTGATAAAAATAAGGGTAGAAATTTTGTAAATACAATGCGACAAAGTTATGATTATTCATCAAATGGTGAATTAAATAATGAATCATCTAATAAATCAACTTACAAAACTTTAACTAAAGTAAATCATGATTCCAATGCTTATAAAATTTATTCTAACCCAAACTAAAAAATACTAAGATTAATTCTTAGTATTTTTCTTTATATCCATAATAACTGGTAATATAATTGGTTTGCGGCCTGTTTTATCAAATATATAACTTGATAATTCAGTAATTATTTCATTTTTTATATCAGCATAATTAATTTGCTCAGTTAATTTTGAATTAATTGCAGTTTTACTTATTTCTTCTAATTTCTTTAAAAGTTCTTCATTTTCATTAACTAAAACAAAACCTCTTGTTGTTATATTTGGTGTTCCAAGTAATTTATTGTTTATTGTATCAATATTTGATATTACTACTACAATTCCATCATTGGACATTATTTTTCTATCACGAATAACTGCACCACTAACATCACCAATTCTATTTCCATCAACATAAATATCGTTGGCCTGAATGGAACCTGCTAATTTAGCAACACCATTTTTAATAGAAACAATATCACCATTTCCTAAAACAAATGTATTTTCTTTTGGAATATCGCAATCAATTGCAATATCAGCATGACTTTTTAACATTCTATATTCGCCGTGAAAAGGCATAAAATATTTTGGATTAATAAGTCTTAACATTAATTTTAATTCTTCTTTATTACCATGACCAGATGTATGAATATCACTTAATGAAGTATTAGTATAAACTGATACTCCTTTTAAGTAAAGCTTATTAATTGTTCTTGAAATACTTAAAGCATTACCTGGTATAGCAGAAGATGAGAATACTACAACATCATCATCTTGTAATTTTATTTGTTTATGTGTACCATTTGCAATTCTAGTTAAAGCTGCAAGTGGTTCTCCTTGACTACCTGTACATAAAATACAAACTTTATTTGCTGGTAATTTTTTACTTTCCTCTGGTGTTATAAAAATTTCTTTATGTTTTATATATCCACCTTGAATTGATATCTCAATATTTGTTTCCATACTTCTTCCAAAAGTAACTATTTTTCTATCATTTCTTTTACATGTATCAACAATATGTTTCAATCTATAAATATTTGAAGCAAATGTCGCAATTATAATACGACCACTATGTCTTTCAAAAATTTCACTTAAAGCTTCATCAACTTTTGATTCACTAACACTCATTCCCTCATTTAAGGCATTTGTACTATCGCTTAATAACATTGTAACTCCACGTGAACCAATTTCTGCCATTTTGTGTAAATTAGCAACAGGTCCAATTGGTGTAAAGTCAAATTTGAAATCTCCGGTTGCAACAATTATTCCGTTTGGCGTTGTAACACAGAAACCATGTGAATCAGGAATAGAGTGAGTTGTTCTAAAAAATTCAACTTGTATATTTTTAAATTTTACAATAGTTTTTTCCGTATAAATAAATAAATTTTTATATTGAATATTTTTATCTTCAAGTTTTTTTCTAATTAATCCAACAGCTTGGTTTGGAGCATATATTGCTGGAATATTAACAGTTTGTAAAAGATATGGAATTCCACCAATATGATCCTCGTGACCATGTGTAATAAATAAAGCTTTAATTTTACTTTCGTTTTTCTTTAAAAATGAGAAATCTGGGATTACATAATCAACTCCCATTAAATCTCCTTCTGGAAAAGTAATACCCGCATCAATAATTATAATTTCGTTATTATGCATTATACAATACATATTTTTACCGACTTCACCAAGTCCGCCAAGAGCAAATACTTTAGTGTCATCGCTATTAAAAAATTTCATATTAACTCCTTTCATTTCTGCAATCTAACTACATAATTATAACCGTTTTTTTTTACTTTGTCTAGTATTTTGATTTTAAACTAAAAATAATAACTTTTAAAATTGTAAAATCTTATATAAATACTAGAATTTTATTAATTAATAGTGTAAAATTAATAATGGTGATAGAATGAAAAATATATTATCGGTATTTAAGAGATTTTTTTCATATAAATGGAGTCCTAATTTTATTTCGACAATATTTAAAAATGAAAAAATGGAAACTATATCAGATGATGGTTTTAATAAAATTGATTATGGATGTTTGACACTATCGAATTCATTTTTTGTTAAATTATGTTGCGCAGTTATAATTATAATATTTGCTAATATTAGTTTGGTTGATATTAAAGGGTTTAATTTGGTAGTTGAAGTGTTAAAACAAAACTTTTTTGTGCCAGTACTTTATTTATTGATTGGAATTGTTCCAAGTTTTATTATTTATACAACTAAAAAAAATAGATATGTTAAAAGGTATCCGCGACTTTATTATAATATGTTAATAATAGTTTTAATCTCTTTAATTGAAGTTATATTTTCGACTATTTATTTTATTTCTAGTTTTGGTAGTTCAAAAGTTTTAATTATTGCTTCTATAATTGGCTTAATCGCTAATATAGCAACATTTATAGGATATTTATCTATAAGTGTTGGAATTATTGACTTTTGTATTTTTACAAATAGAGTAGCATTAGATAAAAAAGTAAGCGCTAAAACCGATTTTGGCGATTATGTTGATTATTTTTAAATAGGGAGGTTATATGGGTTTTTTTGATAAATTAAAAAATGTCTTTAAAGGGCAAAGTGTAGAAGAAAAAAAAGTAACTGATTTATATGAATCAGGATTAGAAAAAACTAGGGAAGAATTTATATTTAAGTTAAATAGTTTGAACAAAAAATATAAAAAAGTTAGTAATGAATATTTTGACGAATTAGAAGAAATATTAATAATGGCTGATATTGGTGTAAATACGGTTATGAATTTTGTTGATAAATTGAAAAAAAGAGTTAAATCAGAAAATATTTTAGATGTAGAAGATTTAAAAGAAATAATTGTCGATGAAATGTTTATAATATACGTTAATAATGAGGTTATTGTTAATAAGATTAAATACGCTAAAGAAGGCCCTACAGTAATATTATTTGTAGGTGTAAACGGTGTTGGAAAAACAACTACTATTGGTAAATTAGCTAGTAAATTAAAAAATAGTGGGAAAAGCGTTTTAATGGTTGCAGGTGATACCTTTAGAGCAGGTGCGGTAGAACAAATAGAAGAGTGGTCAAACCGTGTTGGTTGTGAAGTCGTTTTTAGGGAAAATGCAGATCCTGCTAGTGTTATTTATGACGGAGTAACGAAAGCGAAAAAAGAAAATATTGATGTTGTATTAGTGGATACTGCAGGAAGGCTTCAAAATAAAACAAACCTTATGAATGAACTTAGTAAAATTAATAAAGTAATAGGTAATATTATTCCTGATGCCCCTCATGAAACGTTACTTGTTATTGATGCTACTACAGGTCAAAATGGAATTAGTCAAGCTAAGAGTTTTAAAGAAATTACTAATATAACTGGTATAGTACTTACAAAACTTGATGGAACTGCTAAGGGCGGAATTGTTTTGGCTATAAAAGACGAGGTAAATTTACCGGTAAAATATGTTGGACTTGGCGAAGACGTTAACGACTTACAGGTTTTTGATATTGAAAAATATATATATGGATTATTTAGAGATTGGTAGTGATAGTATGAATAGTAATTTAGAACCTTTAAAAAATAATAAAAAAGATGAAAAAAAAATTAGCTTAAAACGTGTTCAAGAAATAGCAATTTTAGGACAGGCAATAACTATATTAGCAATAATTGCGTCCTTTATAATGTCTAGATACGTTGCTGAGTTAACAATTTTAGTAAACATTTATTTGGTAATTTTATCATTTGTTATGGCTTATACTAGTTATTCAGTTTACAAAAGAAAAGGTATGAGTATTGTTTATATCGTATTTGGAATTATGATTTTACTAAGTATATTAGTGGGTATTTAATGGAAGAACAAATTTTATTAACAAACTTATATGATTATTATAAAGAATTATTAACTAATAAACAGCAAAATTATTTTGAAGAATATTATTTTAATAATTTGTCATTATCAGAAATTAGTGAAAATTATAATGTAAGTCGTAATGCAGTTCATAAACAATTAAAAGAAATATCTTCTAAATTGTTAGAATATGAAGAAAAATTAAAATTATTGAATAAATCAAAAAAAATAAAAAAATTAATAGAAAATATTGATGAAAAATTAAAAAAAGAAATAGAAAGTTTAATATAAAAAGGGTGTTAAAATGTTTGGAAAAATTATATATATAAGTGATAATGTAGCGCATATTGAAATTCCAGAAGGAACTCCAATTGCTGAAAATTTAATGAATATGCATGTTATTTTCGAAGATGAAAAAAAGAAAATATTAGGTGAAATTGAGGATATAAGCGAAAAAATCATTAAAGTAGGATTTTTGGGTGAAATAGTAAATGGTAGATTTGTTGGTGGTGTCATTAGAAAACCAACTTTATCAGCAAGAATTAGAATTATAACAAAGGAAGAATTAGCTTTAATTATTGGTGAAGATACCCCAGGAAGTATGATATTAGGTAATTCTCCATTATATGATGACTGTCAAATAAGAGTTGATATTAACGATTTATTTAGTAATCATATGGCAATATTCGGAAATACTGGTAGTGGTAAATCTTGTGGTGTTGCAAGACTTTTACAAAATGTATTTAATAATCCTAATTTTTTGCCATATAAATCTAATTTCTTTATTTTTGATGCATATGGAGAATATCATAATGCATTTAAAGATATTAATAAAATAAATCCTAATTTACATTTTAAATATTATACAACTAATAAAACAGAAGCTGGAGAACAAAAATTAAAAATACCTTTATGGCTTTTAAATGTGGATGACTTAGCTTTATTACTTGAAGCAAGTAGTCACTCACAACTAACAATTATTGAAAAAATGTTAAAATTAGTTAAAATATTTTCACAATCAGACGAACAGTCTATTAAGTATCGTAATCATTTAATCGCAAAAGCTATTATGAATATTTTATATACAAATCAGACTTCTCCAAGTAAGAGAAATGACATTTTTTCTATATTAGCAACTTGTTCAACAGAGCAATTTAACTTAGAAGCTCCAGTTCAAGGTATAGGTTATGTTAGAAAATTTCGTGAATGTTTTACAATGAATAAAGATGGACAATTTACTGAAAGTATATTAGTAACAGAATATATTAGTAGTTTTATTGATGAAGAACTTGAAAAATATGAACCAGTTAAACCTACATTCTATACATTAGAAGATATGGAAAAAGCTATGAATTTTACGCTTATTTCAGAAGGACTTTTAAAGAATGAAAAAATGTATGATGAAGCAATTATGTTAAAGGTTAGATTACATGCTTTAGTTATAGGAGAGAATTCTGAGTATTTCAAAATGGATAGATATATGACAGTGGAACAATACATTTCTTCGCTGGTTGCTTGTCCAGATGGAAGAAAAGCTCAAATAATTAACTTTAACTTAGAAGATATTGATGATGCTTTTGCAAAAAGTGTTACAAAAATCTATACAAGAATGTTATTTGATTTTACGAAAAGATTGAATGTCAGAGCTTCAATACCATTTCACATATTCTTAGAAGAAGCTCATAGATACGTTCAAAATGATAATGATAAATTTTTACTTGGTTATAATATTTTTGATCGTGTTGCAAAAGAAGGAAGAAAATATGGTCTTATATTTAATTTAATTTCACAAAGACCAGTAGAAATTTCTGAAACTGTTATTTCACAATGTTCTAATTTTATAATCTTCAAAATGAACCACCCTCGTGATTTGGAATATATTAAAAAAATGTTACCAAATATTAGTGCAGAGGTTGTTGAAAAACAAAAGAGTTTACAACCTGGTACATGTGTAGCATTTGGAAAAGCATTTAAAATTCCAATGATTATAAAAATGCAGATGCCAAATCCTGAACCACATAGTTCAAACTGTGATGTTGTTGCAAGATGGGTTAATTAATGAGTGATAAATTATTGATACATATTCCTCATTCTAGTTTAAATTTTCCTAAATTGTTTTTGGCTCATGTTAATGATTTAGAAAAAATAAACTCTGAAAATATTTTTATATCAGATTATTTGATTGACAAATTTATACCAGATGGTGATGTAAATATTATTAAATTTAATTATTCTAGATTATTTTGTGATGTAGAAAGATTTAAAAATGATTCAGATGAACCTATGTCAAAATATGGCATGGGTTCTGTTTATTACTTAGATTCTAATGGTTATAAATTTATTGATTATGATGAAGCTTATAAAAGAGAGGTTATTTGTAACTATTATGATAATCATCATAAAAAATTAGATGATATGGTTACTGATATTTTAAATAAAAATAATATTTGTTATATTTTAGATTTACATAGTTTTTCTGATTTGTTCGTTAAAAAAATATTTAATTATGATGACAATCCGGATATATGTATTGGTGTTGAGGACGAAAAAACTGATTTAGAATTACTTAATATTACCATGGATCACTTTAAAGAATATAATTATTCGGTTAAGATTAATTTTCCATACAAAGGTAGTATAATACCTAATAAGTATTATTCAGTGAATGATAATAGAATAAAAACAATGATGATAGAAGTAAATAAGAGATTATATTTAGAAAATAACTGTATGCTTGATAAGAAAAAATATAAAAAGTTTAAAAAATGTATGGATTTATATTATATAAAATTAAATGATCATTTACAAAAAAATAAATAGTTCAAAATTCTATATTGTTTCATATACTATATACGAGGTGTTATATGAAATACAGAGAAATTTTAAATAAAATATATTCTAATTATAAAAAAAATGATAAGTTTGATTTAAATAGTTTTATAAAATTTTACAAAGAAAATAATACTAAAATTGTTAAGTTTAAAATGTTTGACAATATAGATGGTATTATTGTTGACCAAAATCATTTAATATTTATATATTTTAAAGATAAAGAGTCGATGGTTTTTAGTAAAGCACATATTGTATTTGATAGTAGAGCTATAATATATAATTGTGTATTAAATAATGGTGATATTGAATATCAAGAAACTATTGGAAGAGATTTCAGAAAAAGAGAGGATATTTATAACTTTAATGATATAGATATTGTAATTAATGATAATTTGCTTGATGAAGAATTTGAACATACAATAGAGAATATTGAATACTTAAGTTATCAAAAAAATAAACAAAAAAGGCTTAAAATATAGTCTTTTTTTTAATTTTATTATATAATTTAAAAAGGTGATTATAAATGTTTGAAAATTTAGGAGATAGATTACAAAACGCTATTAATAAAATAAAGGGTTATGGGAAAATAACTGAAGAAAATATTAGTGAAGTTACAAGAGAAATAAGACTTGCATTATTAGAAGCTGATGTTAATTATAAAGTTGTAAAAGAATTTATAAATAATGTTAAAGAAAAAGCATTAGGTGAAGAAGTTCAAAAAAGTTTAAGACCTAGTGAATTATTTGTTAAAATTGTAAAGGATGAATTAGTTGATTTATTAGGTGGTAATTCAGAACCAATTAATACTACTGGTAATCCCGCTATATTAATGCTTGTGGGATTACAAGGAAGTGGTAAAACTACTACTATAGCAAAATTAGCCAATTTTTTAAGAAAAAAATACAATAAAAAACCATTACTTGTAGCATGTGATGTATATAGACCTGCCGCAATTGATCAATTAAAGCAACTTGGTAGAGAACTTAATATTGAAGTATATTCAGAAGGAAAGGAAGATCCCGTAAAAATTGCGAGTAATGCTGTTAACTATGCAAAAGAAAATGGTTTTAATTATGTTTTAGTAGATACTGCAGGTAGATTACATATTGATGAATTGTTAATGCAAGAACTTGAAAATATTACAAATAGTATTAATCCTCAAGAAACAATTTTAGTAATTGATAGTATGATGGGACAAGATGCTATAAATGTAATTGAAGGTTTTAATTCAAAGTTAAAATTAACAGGAGCAATTTTAACAAAATTAGATGGAGATACTAGGGGTGGAGTTGCCTTATCGGTAAGACACTTGACTAATGTTCCAATTAAATTTATTGGTATTAGTGAAAAAATGGATGGATTAGAAGAATTCCATCCTGATAGAATGGCTACTCGTATTCTTGGTATGGGCGATTTAATGACTATGATTGAAAAGGCTGAATCTGTTATTGATCAAGACGAAGTTATGAATACAGCTAAAAAAATGCAAAAGGGAAATTTTGATTTAGAAGATTTCTTAAGTCAATTAAAACAAATTAAAAAAATGGGCCCACTTGAAAATTTAATAAAGTTAATTCCTGGTGCTAAAAAAATGGGATTAAATAATGTTCAAATTAATCCTAAGGACATGGCTAATTTAGAAGCAATAATTTTATCTATGACACCTAAGGAAAGAAAGCATCCTGAAATAATTAAGGCGAGTAGAAAAATTAGAATTGCTAAAGGTTCAGGTAGAAGTGTTGAGGAAGTAAATAGGCTTTTAAAGCAATTTGAACAAATGAAAACTATGATGAAACAATTTAAAAATGGAAATTTTAAAATGCCATTTTAGAAAAAAGATTAAATGAATTTTTCATTTAATCTTTTTATTTATATTGATTATTTATTGATTTATAAACATCGGTTATACTAGTAATTTGTTTATATCATTTATCTAACTTTTCATAAAATTAATGTTTTTAATATATTTTTTATAATAAATAAAATTAACAAGGCAAATAACATATTCAAAAAAATTCAATCGACATATCATAAAGTAGATAAGGGGGAATATGTTCATGTTATTTAATAAAAGATGTTGTGGAGCAATGCCACAATTTGGTTGTGCACCAATAATGCCACAAGAAAACTGTTGTAACGGAGGTAATTTTGCTCAAGGAGCAATGCCACAATCAGATAGATGTTGTCAAAATATGAACCAAACAAGAGAACAATGTATAGTAGAACCAACTATTAATAAATGTATTGAAAAAGAATTTTATCATGAAGTACCACATGTATGTCCAATACATACACATGTAATAAATCGTCATATATATAATCATAGCTATACACCACAATACACTTGTTCAGAAGAAAACCAAGTTTGCAATATTGACAACGGACCATGTTGCAAATTTGTCTAAAGAATAGTCTACTATTCTTTTTTTTCTTGCTAAAAATAAATAATTTGATTATACTAGTAACAGGTGATGTTATGAAAAAAGTATTATTAAAATGTATTTTTATAATAATAATTTTGGTTGGTTATATTATTTTGAATGAAAATATACATGAAAAAAACTATGTCAATGAAATTGTATTAGAAAGTGATTCTATTACTAGTTATGATTGGGAATGTATAGTTAATGATGAATTTTTGAATATTTCAAAAGAAGAAAAAAAAGGAAAATATATATTTAAACTATCTGCTAAAAAGAGTGGAATAACAGAAGTTCAATGTGTATATAGTTCTTCATTAAATAATAATGATAGTGATGTTGTAAAAGTATATAGTGTTCAGATTGATTCAAGAAAAAAAATTACTATTAATGATCCAAAGGACTATAAAGAATTCAAATTTGATACAGCATATGGCAATGTAAAAATTGTTGCTAATAATGCGTTAACTGCTACAGGATTTGCTGGTTCTAGTAATACTATTTTTTATTTAAAGGATAATAATTTATATTTATATGTCAATAATGGTGATGATGATTTATTGGCAGTTGGTGTAGATAAAATGTATTATGAAAATAACAATTCTCAAGTAATTACTGTGAAATTAAATAAAAATTCAAATATTATTAAGAATTTGCCTTACATAAATTATGTATATGATAATTAATAAAAAAATAGAATATTAAAATTTTATTCTATTCTGCCACATAACCAATCTAGTGAAATTTCAAATTTTGTTGCTATACTATAAGCAAAAACAGTTAATATTAAAGTTTTTCCATTTTCATAAGCACTAATAGTAGAGTGAGATGTATTTAATAATTTTGCCAAATCATTTTGGCTTAAATTAAATTTTTTTCTTAAATACAAAATTCTTTCACCTATTATTTTTTTATTTATTTTGTCGTTTATTTTTGGATAATTTTTGTCTTTAGATAAATTTACTATATAATCCATAGATAAATTATAAAAATTGCACAAGTCATTTAAATGTTTTAATGGAATGAACGTTTCACCTGTTTCCCATCTATTATATGTTGACTTACTAACATTTAGTTTTAAGGCAATTTGTCTTTGTGTAAGTTCACTATTTTCTCTCAAACTTTTTAATTTTTCAAAAATCATATACTACTTCACCTATATATAATTTTCTCATTAAATAAAATTTTATTAATTTTTGTCCCCTGTATAATTGTAAATGATGTGAGACAAAATTTGTAAGATTAAAAAAAGCAATACAATATAGTTATTTTGTAATTATTAAATATTGTTTTTTTGTTAGGTACTGAAAAATTGTTAAATTTATTTAATTATTTTTCAGTAGCAGTAGAAGCGTTAGCTTCTATAATATTTTGTCTCATTTGTAAAGGGGTAAGCCATTTTAATGACTGCATAGGAATATTATTAGAACGTTTTAAATAAGCTTTCATTTGTTTTAAAAGATCATTATAAGAATAAAATTTAAGGTATGAATAAAATCTTTGTTGATCATTTCTATGACTTCTTTCAACTTTTCCATTATGTCGAGGTGTTCTTGGTTTAATTAGTTTGTGAGTTATATTTAAAGAATTAAGTAATATATCTAACGGATGGATTCTATCAGTTTTCATAGTATAGGTAAATTCTTGTCCATTATCAGTTTGAATGATTTCAGGTTTATAGCCAAAATAAACGATGGCTCTTTTAACAAAATCTGTAGTAGAAAAGGATGATTGTTCTTTGTATGGATAAATAAATCTTTCACGAGATGCTTCATCAATGACTGTATATTGATAGAATTTATCAGGTAATTCTCCAACATAACATTGTTTTGGAACAACTTTAACATCCATTTGCCATTTAATACCTATGTTAGTAGGAGTATCATATTTTTTGGGGGTATATTTAGAATGATGTTCAGTATTGACAGGGTATTTTAGTTTTCTAACAATTCTAAATAAAGAACAAGCATGTCTAGAATAACCTTTTTCAGTTCTTAATTTTCCGTATAATTCGCAAAGAGAAATATTAGGATTTCGTCTGATATAGTTTTTAATCCAAGTAAGTTCCTCATCAGTATGAGCATTAGGATGAGGAGTAAGAGGCTTGTGAGATTTATCAATTAAAGATTCTTTAGTTCCATCAAATTTTTTATTCCAACGCATAAGAGAGGCTTTAGAACACTTATATCTTCTACATACAAAAGATATAGGATTTCCATTTCTATATAATAAAACAGCGTAATATTTAGTATTTAAATTATGTGGATAATGTGATATAATTGTCATAGCGATAAGTCCTTTCTAATTAAAATGTTTTGTCAATAATTACATTTTACTAGACTTATTGCTTTTTTTCTATATATAAATGTCTCACATCAATTGTAACACTACAATAAAATTTTATTAATTTTTGTCCCCTATATGCGACCGAATGTGCTATAATAAGTATGAGGTGAAATATTATGAATTATTTTATAAAACAGTATCATAAAATTTTAACGCAGTTAGAAAATTATAAAAAAAATTTGATTTTAAGAAAAACCAAATTTATTAATGATCAAGATATATATCTTAAATATTTTGATGAAATAGATAATTTATTATTGGATAAGTATATAAAAATAGAAGAAATATTAAATGAGTTTAATGAACAAAATTATTAAAATAGGTAGGAATATTAATTTCAAATGTAAGAATTTTTTTACTATTTGGATCTATAATAACAAGTTTGTTTGCATGTAGGCAAAAATAATTTGTTTTGAAGTTTTTATCTCCATATTTTTTATCCCCAACAATACTATTACCAATACTTTGCATAGCAACACGAATTTGATTTTTTCTGCCTGTTTTAATTTCAATATCTAAAAGTGAATAGTTTTGATTTGATTTGGTAACTTTATAACAAGTTATAGCTTTTTTCCCTGTATTATTTTTTGTTGCAAAAACATATAAATTGTCAGTCTCTTTTAAATACTGAATAATTGTGTCACTGCTTTTTTTAGGAATACCTTCTACAATAGCTTGATATCCTCTATATTTAACTAATGAGTCCCAATTATTTTGGTATATACTTTGAATTTTTGTACTTTTAGCAAACATTACTATTCCAGATGTTTCCCTATCAAGTCTATGAATAACAAAAACTTTAGAATTTTTGTTATTTTTTTTTAAATGTTCACTAACTAAATGATATAGTGTTTTTTCCTTTTCTTTATTGGTACTAACTGTAAGTAAATTAGATGGTTTATTAACTACTATTATATTTTTATCTTCATAAATTATTTCTATATTGTCATTTATTTTTGAATTAAAATTATTAATTGTAATAGAATCATTACATTTTAAATTGTAATTATATTGTGTTATCTTTTTATTATTAACAAGTATTTGATTATTTGCTAATTTCTTTTTAGCTTCTTTATGAGAATATTTTAATTCTTCTATTAAGTAATTTATTAAAATTGTATCTTTACCAACTATATAATTTTTCATATTTAACACCCAAAATAATAATACACTATAATTTTAAAATTTTAAATATTATTTTCTAAATATTCTTCTAAAGTTAAATTATTTTTAGTTATTTCTAAAGCAATTTTTCCTACATATCTATAATGCCACGGTTCATATTTAAATCCAGTTATATTTTGTTTATTATAAGGATATCTTAATATAAAACCATAATTAGGAGCATTTTTTATCATCCAAGAAAATTCCTTTGTATTACTAAAATTATTGTAGTCGCCCTCTGAACCTCTTACATCAACTGCAAGTCCCGTTTGATGTTCAGAGTGTCCTGGTTTAGCAGAACAAGCGTTAGCATATTCACTACCATATTTTAATACATAATTGTCGTATAATTTTTTTTGGTATTCAAAACTTCTATATGTTGATTCTGCTTTTATACTTAAATTTAATTTTTTAGCATCCTTACATAATTTTTCAAAACATTCTTTAGCTTCACTTCTTAAATATTTAGTATCAACAGAATATAATTCATTAATTTTTTCTAAATTGTTAGGTATAAATTTTTGATACAACATATTATTTTTATTTACAAGTACCAATAAATCATCAGGATTTTCAATTAATTTTATATTTTTATAAAAATCATTCATTTAATCACCACTTAATTTTATGCGATTAATAAATTGGACATACTCCTTATTTTTATTAAATCATATATTATGATAGAAGTTTTTACTTCTTTAAGGAGGAATTATATGAATAATAATACTATAAGCCTCGATTTACTTAAAATAGGAGATAGCGCAAATGTCGTAAAAATTAATTCAAACGATGATATAAAAAGAAGATTACTTGATATGGGAATAACTGAAAATAGCGTAATTAAATGTATTTTAGAAAGTCCTTTTAAAGATCCTAGAGCTTATTTAGTTAAGGGTGCTACTATAGCAATAAGAAATTGTGATGCGAAAGATATAACGGTAAGGTGTTGTAATAATGAATGAGTATGCGAAAATAATAGCTTTAGCTGGTAATCCAAATGTTGGAAAAAGTACTATATTTAATGCTTTAACTGGTTTAAAACAACATACTGGTAATTGGCCTGGAAAAACTGTAAGTAATGCAGTAGGAGAATATAAATATAATGATTCTTTATATAAAATTTATGATTTACCAGGTACTTATTCATTAGTATCACATTCTGAAGAAGAAGAAATAGCTAGGGATTTTATTTGTTTTGGTAATTCTTCTATAACTGTTATTGTTTGTGATGCGGTTTGTTTAGAAAGAAATTTGAATTTAGCTCTTCAAACTATAGAAATTAATGATAATGTAATTATTTGTGTAAATTTACTAGATGAAGCAAAAAGAAAAAATATTAATGTTGATTTAGATAAATTAAGTTCTATTTTAGGAGTGCCTGTAATAGGAACTAGTGCTCGTAATAATAAAGGTTTAGACGATTTAATGTGTGCGATAGAAAATTATGAGAATAAAAAGCATTATCGCATAAAGTATGAAAAATGTATTGAAGATGCGATTGATATTATTTATCCTTATATTCATATTAATAATAGGATAAACAAAAGATGGCTTGCTCTTAAATTAATTGATGATGATAAGAACTTTTTAAAATCATTAAAGAAAAATTTAGATTTTAATTTAGATAATGAATTGGAAGATAGAATTTTATATGCAAGGTGTTTTTTATCAGATAATGGTATAGAATTAACAGAGTTAAAAAATCATATCGTTGGAAATATTGTTTCAATTGCGCAAGAAATAAGTAGTGAAGTTGTAACTTATAATGATAAAAATTATAACGAAAAAGAAATGAAAATTGATAAGTGGGTTACTAATAAATGGACTGGAATACCACTTATGATTTTGTTATTGATGATTGTTTTTTGGATTACAATAGTTGGGGCAAATTATCCATCAGGATTACTTTATGATTTTTTATTTTGGATAGAGGGGTATTTGTATAAATTTTTTGATATTTTAATGGCACCAAGCTGGTTAAGCGGAATTTTAGTAGGTGGAGTGTATCGTGTTTTAGCTTGGGTAGTATCTGTTATGTTGCCACCAATGGCTATATTTTTTCCATTATTTACAATTTTAGAAGATTTAGGCTATTTACCTAGAATTGCTTTTAATTTAGATAGATGTTTTAAAAGGTGTGCAGCTTGCGGGAAACAAGCATTAACTATGGTAATGGGATTTGGTTGTAATGCAGTAGGGGTAACAGGAGCTAGAATTATTGATTCAAAAAGAGAGCGATTACTAGCAATTATAACTAATTGTTTTGTACCTTGTAATGGAAGATTTCCGGCAATTATCTCCATTATAACGATGTTTTTTATAGGTTTTTCAGGAGGATTTTTATCTTCAGTATTTAGTGTTTTAATTTTAACACTAGTAATTTTAAGTGGAATATTTATGACATTTTTAGTTTCTAAAATATTATCTAAAACTTTACTAAAAGGTATTCCATCTTCATTTACTTTAGAATTACCACCTTATAGAAAACCACAATTTTTTAAAGTAATTGTTAGATCTATTTTTGATAGAACATTATTTGTTTTGGGAAGAGCTATTTCTATTGCGGCACCAGCAGGTTTAATTATTTGGCTTCTAGCTAACGTTAATATAAATGATATTAGTATTTTGAAATATTGTACTGAATTTTTAAATCCTTTTGCGCAATTGATAGGTCTAGATGGTGTAATTTTAATGGCTTTTATTTTAGGATTTCCGGCAAATGAAATAGTAGTACCAATTGTGATAATGGGTTATATGGCAACAGGTAATTTAACAGATTTTGATTCTTTAGTTCAATTAAAAACATTATTAGTTGATAATGGTTGGACAATTCAAACTGCGATTTGTTTTATTACTTTTTCACTTTTTCATTTTCCATGTTCTACAACTTGTTTAACTATAAAAAAAGAAACTGGTAGTTTTAAGTGGACTTTAGTTTCTATATTGATTCCTACTATAATTGGTTTTATTTTATGTTTTACAATAAATTTTATTTTTAATCTTTTCTAATTAAAATAATATATGTTTATATTAAATAAAGAACAAACTTAAAAATTTGTTCTTTATTCTTTTACTGTTGGATTAAAATTTTCAATTGCTTCTACTAATTTAGGATGTCTTATAACAAAATGTATAATAGGGTTAGAACTTTTTGATAGAATAACATAATTATCTTTTAAAATAGTTATATTTATATTATTAAATATTTTATAGTCATTAATAGTAATATTATAATTTTTTAAAGTTTTTGCGTATTCTTTTGTACTATTTAAGTGTTCTAAGTATTCTTCATAATTATATTTTATTTTTTTTGTATAAAACATATTTTCTAATTGAAGATATATATCATTAAAATCATTTTTATCTAATGAATAAATAATATCATTTATTTCGTTATTTTTAAGAATTAATTTTATATTTTTTTCTTCTTCATTTTTATATAATAATATATTATTAATATCATCTTTTGGAATATTATTTCTTTTTAAGATTTTAATAAGTAGTTCATCATTTATAGTAAATAGAGGTAATGAAGAAAATATTCTTTTTCTATTACCTTTAATATTTGTATCATTTAGTAAAAATAATTTATATTCTTCTTTTTGTTCCTCTCTATAAATATTCATAAGAGAATTTGCTTTCTTTAGTAATAATTCTGATTTTTCTTTATAATATTCAACTTCTTTATTATTAGCTGTTAAATAATATTTTCCTCTTTCGTGAGATCCGTTAATACATTCACCCATTAAAGCAACACTACCAGATACATAATTTAAGTGGTTATATATATTTGTTTTATTATTTTTTAAATAGTAGGGTGTTATTTGACCTGTCATATAAATAGGAATTCAACTTTCAAGTCCTAACATCATTTCATTAAAAGGTCTATCTAAATTATGGATTATATTTAAGTGTAATCCTTTTTTTAGACACATCGCAATTCCAAACATCCAATTTTTACCAAATTTAATATCACTTGCCATATCTTCCATAGGCATATCACTACACATAAACATATTTTCCATAGATTTTGACAAAACTGTACCTTTAAGAAAATCAAGTTCTCCTTTTTTCATTTCTTCTATGCCATAGTATGATTTGGTTTTTGCTTTATAAAATGGAATATAAGGTACTTTTAATTCATCAAATTTAATTGCTTTTATATAATCATTTAGATTAAAATTATCTAAATTTTTTAAAAACTTATCTATTTGATTATCATTAATTATTTTATTATTTAATATCCAATTTTTAATTTTTTCTTCATTTATTTCATTAATATTACAATTAAATAAAATACTTAAACTTTTTTTTGCGGCATCACTACTATATTTTTTTACTATATAACTAGTTAATTCATTTATAAATCCTTGCTTATTAGAAGGAATTCTATTGCCGTTTCTAATTCTTGAAAGATATGATGCATCAAAATTTAAAAATTTAGCTAATTCACTAGCATTTATATCAAGGCATACAATTAGTTTATTTAAGTTACATCTTATAATTTCAAAATCGATTTCTGTATTATTAATAGTTTTATTAAATTCATTAAAAATGTCTTCTTTTTTATATTTTTCTTCTGAAAGTATAGATAATGATTCACTAATTTTTTTTAAATTTTCATTATTAGGAATTCTATTACCACTTTTGTATCTACTTATTATTGATTCAGAAAGATTAGAGTATTTAGCAACATCTTTAGAACTACATCCAATTAAATTTATATACTTATTTAAAACATCATTAAACTTCATATTTAATCACCGTTTATAATATATCAAAAAAAATATTTTTTTTCAATTAAATAAAAAATTTACTAAATAGTCAATGACATTTTGACAATAATTCTTTGTAAGAGTGTCTAATTATAATATACTAAATATAACAAATTATGTATTTTTTTATTATTTTAGTATCTTAGTATCTTAATAATAAATAGAGGAGTGATATTATGGCATTAATTAAATGTCCAGAATGTAAAAAAGATATCAGTGATAAGGCTTTGGTTTGTCCAAAATGTGGATATGAACTTAAAAGCGAAGGTACTTTAAATCAGGTTAAGAATAGTGTTGATTCTATTAAATCAGGAACTTTTAAATTTGATTATAAATTTATTCTTATAATTGCGGTATTAATTATTGGCGCATATTTTATTTTTAATCAAAATAAACAATCTAATTCTGGTGGTACTAGTACACCATCTAGTAATTCAGGATATTCGGTTTTTAATAGTTCTTATATGGGAATATCGTTTGAATACCCAACTGGCTATAAGGTTGCGACTGATAATGATGGATTTATCTATGTAGCTAAAAATATAGATAATGAGGGTGCTTTGATTCCTTACATAATTATTGGAAGATATGATAATTATTATGACTCGGTTGCATTTTTAACTGATTTTACAAGTTATATGAGTCAACAATATAGTGATTTAATTTTGACTATTGATTTAGTTTCTGGAGTGCGTGCTGGTAGAACAGTATATGGTCTTGCTTATAATTATACAAGTGGTGGTCACCTAGTAGTTGATAATAGATACGCAGTTACTATAAATAACAAGGTATATATGATTGGAAGCAAGGAAGAAAATGTAAATTCTACCGAGATTAATGATGTAGTAGGACATATTCTAGATACAATAACAGAGGGAGGTAAGTAGTATGGCATTAATTAAATGTAGTGAGTGCGGAAATGAAATTTCATCGAGTGCGAAATTTTGTCCTCAATGTGGAGCTAGTAATGAACAACATTTCTGTCCAGAATGTGGCGTAAAATTAAAAGGAAATGAGATTAATTGCCCAGAATGTGGATTTCCTCTTACTAAAAAAACAGCGTCAAATATAATTACTGAGAATTTGGATAAAATAACAGGCGCAAAATCAGAAAATTATGTAACTTTTAAAGACTTATTTAAAGATACATTTAAAAAACATAGCGAAGAAGAATTAGATAATGTGTTTGTTTGTGGAAGCTCTAGTACGACTCCTAACGTAAAAGATGTTAATCCTAAAAAAGCAAGTGCTTGGGTATATTTTAAAATTTTTATATTTTTTATAATAGCTTACATTCCTACTAGAATTGGCTATATTAATTATGGTAATCTTAACTTTTTACCAGCAATGATTATGTTGGGTGCATTCGCTGTACCAGTTACAATTTTAATATTTTTCTATGAAATAAATTTATTTAGAAATATTCCATTCTATAAAGTAATAAAGTACTTTATTCTAGGTGGTGCACTTAGTTTAATTTTAGCAATACTATTTTTTTCATTAGATATTAATACCGATATAAGTACATATTCTGGTGCTTTAATGGTTGGATTAATTGAGGAAGTAGCAAAAGCTGCCATAGTAGCATTTTTTCTATTTAAAAGTAAAAATAGTAATTATATTTTAAATGGTTTATTAATTGGTGCAGCAGTAGGGGCTGGATTTGCTGCATTTGAAACAGCTGGATATATATTAAGGTATGGTTTGGCTGGTGGCGATGCTGTTATGTTACAAACTATAAAAATTCGTGGTTTTTTAGCTCCAGGTGGACACGTTGCGTGGGCCGCTATTGAAGGTGCCGCACTTATGTATGTTAAAGGATTTGAAAAATTAGATAAAAAACATTTAAATGATAAAAGATTTTTACTTATTTGTCTTATTTCAGTTGTTGAACACGGTATTTGGGATATGCCAATAGAAGCTCCATATTATTTAGTACCAATTGGACTTACGGTAGCTGCGTGGTTAGTTATAATATATTTTATCAATTTGGGTTTAAAACAAATTGATGATGCGAAAAAATTAAAAAGTAAAAATTAATTATATTTGAATAAAGAAGGAGGAATCTATTTTGAAAAATAAAACAAGTATGATAATCGTAACTATTTTTTTAGTAGTAGTTATATCCCTAGTTATCTTTAATTTTACTAAGAAAAACAATAATAATAATTCTACTGATATTCCTGGTAAAGGTTCGGATGTTAAAATTGTAAAAAATGAGGTTTCAAATTTAACCCTTGAAGAATATACAAATGATGCGCTTACAATGAAAAAACCTAAGGGTTGGGTTGTAGAAACAGGTGGAAGTGGTATATATTATGCGATAAGAGTATATGACCCTAGTGATAGTAGAAATCAAGTATTTTTAATGTTAAAAGTTCAACCGCTTTTAAAAAGTGATGCATCAAAATCATTTTGGCAAAATTATTATAATATGAGTGGATATAATTCCCAATATAAATTATTTGCCGATGCGGTAGTTTTAGATAGTCCTAAAGTAGAAACATTTTATCAAAAGTTTAATGAAATTTTCTCATTTGTAAAATCAATTGATCCAAGTTTTTCTACAATAAATTTTCCAACAATTAATAATTTTAAAACATTAGAAGAATTTGAATCGACAGCTTCAATGAAAAGTGTTGCTTTAGATAGTAAGGTTTTAAGAGCTACTTATAGTGATCAAGATAATAAAGAAGCAGAGGGTATGTTTTTAGCTTCTATTGTAAACTTTGGTAATAGTAATATGAATGGAGTAGATACACTTTATTATATGGTGTATGACATAATGGCTGTTACATCAGCTAAAGATGAATTTATAGATTATAAAGATATATTATTAGAATCAATTAATTCAATAGATTTTAATAGTTCTTATGTACAAAAAACTATAGATGATGGAAATGCTCAAACAAAACAAGCTCTAGAATTAAGCGCTAGTATGCAAAAAGCCTTTGATTCATATATGAATGCTTGGGAAAATAGAAGCAAATCATATGATATAATGAGTCAAAAACAAAGTGATGCAATTTTAGGTTATGAAAGAGTTTATGATACTGAAACAGGGGATATATATAAAGCATATAATGGTTTCACCGATGACTATGATGGTGAAAGATACAAATCAATAACTGATAATATGTACACTGAAAAAACTAGTGGATATATTGAAAAATAGGTGAATTATGAAAAATAAAAAAATTATTTTTATAGGTTCCATTTTATTTATTATTTTATTAGTATTTGTTTTATATTTAATAAATAATAAAGAAGGCTCTTCAAAAATATATAATGAAGATAAATTTGATAGTAAAACAGATACGGAACCAGTTAATTTACTTGAAGCTGTTTTGAAAAAAAATGGAAAAAACAAAATTGAAGCAGGTTATTCTACTTTTGTAGGTGGAGAAGTTTTAACAGAAGGAACATTTTTTATAGATTATGCATTTATTGTTAATAATAAAGCTTATATTTATGATCCTGAAAAATTAAAAACAGATGAACTTAGTTATAAAAAGGTAT
>OLHA01000439.1_pt1 | contig 24465 bp, 18 predicted proteins | sample 1605961 | NCBI WGS metagenome assembly OLHA01 (sample SAMN03283288) | human gut metagenome | biome: human-associated habitat; material: feces | host: Homo sapiens | place: Peru | collected 2012
ACGTTCTCGAACAGGGGCAGGTGCTCGGTGTTCATGATCTCGGTGACGATGGGGGAGCCGGTGGCGCGGCGGGCCAGCTTGAGCAGGTCGAGGCCCTCGCTGCGCATCCCTTGGAAGGAGTAGGGCGAGGTGCGGGGCTTGAACGCGCCGCCGCGCAGCAGGGAAGCACCGGCGGCCTTCACGCGCTGGGCACAGTAGGTGATCTGCTCCTCGCTCTCGATGCTGCAGGGGCCCGCAATGACCGCGAAATTGCCGCCGCCGATCTTCACACCGTCCACGTCGATGATGCTGTCGTCCGGGTGGAACTTGCGGTTGGCTTTCTTGTAAGGCTCGGACACGCGGCGGCAGGTCTCGACCACCGGGTTCGCCAGCACCCAGCTCTCAGCAACGGCCTTGGTGTCGCCGATGAGGCCGAGGATGTGGGTGTCGCTGCCCTTGGAGTCGTTGATCTGGAGGCCCATGCCTTCCAGCTCGCGGCAGAATTCGTGGATCTGTACGTCGGGGGCGTCCTGTTTCAATACGATGATCATGGGAATCTCTCCTTTGCCTTTTTCCTCTCAAAAACGGCACCGGAGACCGGCTCCATTGCCGTAAGCTTGTTTCGTCAAACTTCAGTTTCCTGAAGCATGGGCTCAGCATATCACTTCAGCTTCCTGAAGTCAAGAGGATTTTGATATTTTTTTGAGAAAGTGGTAGAATAGAAAGGGTGGAGATGGATGGGACTTCGCCCCGCCGCAAGTACCTGCTAAACTGACGCGAAGTCTCCCCGCCAGCATCCTCGCCCTCTCAGGCGCTTCGCGCCAGCTCCCCCAAAGGGGGAGCCATTGGCAAAGGCGTGAAGTCTGAGCGCAGCGCCTGACGGCTCCCCTTGCGGCAGCAGGGCGTAAAGTATAAACTGGGAACTTTACGGACTGCCAAGGCCTCTCACTTTGGGAGAGGTGGCATCGCGAAGCGATGACGGAGAGGGCGAGCCCGCTTCCGGCGGCGCACCGCGTCCGTTTAGATCGAGGCTTTCGGTAGGCCGAGGGCAAGCCCGGCAAAGGAAACACTGCGCCTTTGTTTCGCACTGCGCAAGATACGGCAGGGGAAAGACACCACGAAAAATTCAAAATCATTCAGAAATTCAAAGAGGGATCATACCATGGGCAAAGAAGCAAAAACGAACGCAATGAGGATCTTGGAGCGGGCAAAGGTGGCCTACACGGCCCACGAGTACCCCCACGAGGAGGGGGTGGCCGTGGACGGCATCCATGTGGCGCAGAGCTTGGGCGAGGACCCGGCGTGCGTGTACAAGACACTGGTGACACAGGGGGCGAGCCGGAACTACTTCGTCTTCGTGATCCCGGTGGCAGCGGAGCTGGACCTGAAAGCTGCCGCCCGCAGCGTGGGCGAAAAGAGCGTCGCCATGATCCATGTGGCCGACATCAACAAGGTGACGGGCTACGTCCGGGGCGGCTGCAGCCCGGTGGGCATGAAAAAGCAGTATGTGACCGTTTTTGACGAAAGCGTGCTGGCGCAGGAGAAGGTCTACGTTTCCGGCGGTCGCATCGGCACGCAGGTGTGCTGCGCTCCCGCCGACCTCATCAAGGCGGCGCGGGCTACGACGGCGAAAATTATTTTTTGAGGTCGTACATCCTTAAAAAATCATACCATACAAATAAGTCATACTTAAAAAGAAAATGAGTGTCGAAACTGCACAAAACTTTTGAAAGTTTTTTGGAGCAAGAGAACACAAGGGAGAAATTGCCCAAACACCCTTTGCAAAGCGGATATTTTGCCGTAAACTGTATCTATCAGAAGGACGGTGCGGGTCTGCCGCGCCGTTTTCAGAGGATGGAAAAGTGAGTTTCCCATAGAAGTTCGGAGGGGTTACGGAATGCTGGAAATGCTGCATGAGGTCATTCGTCGTCCGCGTGCGGGTGCAGTGCAGGGAACCCGTGTAACTTTGTGTGGGAACACTTTGCAGATTTCGCAGGAGCAGAAGGCCGTGGTGTAGGCACACCACAGCCTTTTTTGTTTGTGTGGACACGGGAAAGAGAAAGAGAGGCTTCGGAATATGATTCGTAAAGTTGCTGTGATCATGGGTTCGGACAGTGATTGGCCGGTGGTAAAGGGTGCGTGCAGCCAGCTCAAGGCGCTGGGCATTCCCTTTGAGGCGCACATCCTTTCGGCCCACCGCACCCCTGCTGAGGCGGCGGCGTTCGCCAAGAGCGCCAAGGACAACGGCTTCGGCGTCATCCTGTGTGCGGCGGGCATGGCGGCGCATCTGGCCGGTGCTTTTGCGGCCAACACCACCCTGCCGGTCATCGGCATCCCCATGAAGGGCGGCGCCATGGACGGCATGGACGCGCTGCTGGCCACGGTGCAGATGCCCAGCGGCATCCCGGTGGCCACGGTGGCCCTGAACGGCGCGAAGAACGCCGCATGGCTGGCGGCGGAGATCCTCGCGCTGAGCGACGACGAGCTGGCCGCCAAACTGACCGACGAGCGCGCCGCGATGGCATGGCAGATCGCCGCCAAGGAACAGAAACTGCAGAAAGAAATTGAGGAACTCTAATGTCTGATTTTGCATATCCGCTTCACGAAGAGTGCGGCGTTTTTGGCATCTATGACCGCGCGGGCACCGAGGATGTGGCGGCTGCCGCCTACTCGGCGCTGTACGCGCTGCAGCACCGCGGGCAGGAGAGCTGCGGCATCGCAGTGAACGAGGACGGCGTTATCACCGGCCACCGGGACCTCGGCCTTGTGAACGAGGTGTTCACCCCGGCGGTGCTGGCCAGTATTTCCAGCCCGGCAGCCCACATGGCCACCGGCCACGTCCGCTACGCAACGGCGGGCAGCCGGGTGCGGGCCAACGCCCAGCCCATGATCGTCCGGCACGGGCGGGGCACCATGGCCCTGTGCCACAACGGCAACCTGACCAACGCCTTGGAGCTGCGCCGCCAGCTGGAAAATGAGGGCGCCATCTTCCACGGCTCCTCCGATACCGAAGTCATCTGCTACCTCGTCACCCGGAACCGGCTGCGGATGGGCAGCATCGAGACGGCGATCAGCAAGACCATGGATGTTTTACAGGGAGCCTACAGCCTTGTTATCATGTCGTCCACCAAGCTCATCGCGGTGCGGGACCCCCGCGGCTACCGGCCCCTGTGCATCGGCGCGCTGCCCGGCGGCGGCTACGTCTTCGCCAGCGAGAGCTGCGCGCTGGACGCCGCCGGAGCGACCCTGCTGCGGGACGTGGAGCCCGGCGAGATCGTCGTGGTGGACACCCGCAGCGGTGAGCTGCGGAGCATCAAGGATCACTGCGGCCGGAAGGATACCCAGATGTGCGTCTTCGAGTACATTTATTTCTCCCGCCCGGACAGCATCATTGAGGGCTGCTCGGTCCACGAGGCACGCAAACAGGCGGGCCGGTTCCTTGCACAGGAACACCCCGTGGAGGCCGATGTGGTCATCGGCGTGCCGGATTCCGGACTGGACGCCGCGCTGGGCTACTCCGAGGAGAGCGGCATCCCCTACGGCATCGGCTTCATCAAGAACAAATACATCGGGCGCACCTTCATTCAGGGCAGCCAGAAGCAGCGCGAGAACAGCGTGCGCATCAAGCTGAACGTGGTGTCCAGCACCGTGAAGGGCAAACGGGTGGTGCTGGTGGATGACTCCATCGTGCGCGGCACCACCTCCGCCCGCATCATCAAGCTGCTGCGGGACGCCGGGGCGGCGGAGGTCCACTTCCGCGTGTCGGCACCCCCCTTCAAATACCCCTGCTACTTCGGCACCGACATCCCCGACCAGAAGCTGCTGGTGGCCACGGGCCGCACCGTGGCCCAGATCAACGAGATCATCGGGGCGGACACGCTGGGCTACCTTTCCACGGAGCATGTGGTCCAGCTGGCCAAGGGTGCCAACTGCGGCTTCTGCACCGCCTGCTTCACCGGAGAATATGCCGTGAAGCCCGACGAGGTGCTTTCGACCGATATTCACGAACGCCACCTGAACGACCGTCCCAAGGACGAGAAAAAGTTAGGAGAGTAAGACCATGGAAAAGAGCTATTCGGAAAGTTATGCAGCCGCCGGTGTGGATATCACCGCCGGTTACCGCTCTGTTGAACTGATGAAGCAGTATGTCGCCCGCACCATGAACGAGCACTGCATCGGCGGTCTTGGCGGCTTCGGCGGCCTGTTCGAGCTGGACTGCACGGGTTACAAGCACCCCGTCCTGATCTCCGGCACCGACGGCGTGGGCACCAAGCTGAAGATCGCCATGATCATGGACAAGCACGATACCATCGGCATTGACTGCGTGGCCATGTGCGTCAACGATGTCATCTGCGCCGGTGCCAAGCCGCTGGTCTTCCTCGATTACATCGCATGCGGCCGGAATATCCCCGAAAAGATCGCCGAGATCGTCAAGGGCGTGGCTGAGGGCTGCGTTCAGGCCGACTGCTCCCTCGTGGGCGGCGAGACGGCTGAGCATCCGGGCATGATGCCGGAGGACGAATACGATCTGGCCGGTTTCACCGTGGGCGTCGTGGACAAGGAGAAGATCCTGAACAACGACACCATGAAGCCCGGCGACGTCATCCTCGCCCTGCCCTCCACCGGTGTGCACTCCAATGGTTTCTCGCTGGTGCGCAAGATCTTTGATATCGACAAGGACCCCGACGTGTTGAAAACTGCCCCGGCAGAGCTTTCCGGCAAGACGCTGGGCGAGGCTCTGCTGGCCCCCACCAAGATCTACGTCAAGCCGGTGCTCAAGGTGCTGGAAGAGGTGGACGTCAAGGGCATCTCCCACATCACCGGCGGCGGTTTCTACGAGAACATCCCCCGCAGCCTGAAGAAGGGCTGCTGCGCCCGCATCAAGAAAGCGGACGTCCGCACCCCGGCCCTCTTCCACCTGATGCAGAAGGTGGGCAATATCTCCGAGCATGACATGTTCAATACCTTCAACATGGGCGTCGGCATGGTGCTGACCGTGCCCGCCCAGCAGGCCGACAAGGCACTGGACATCCTCCACGCCAACGGTGAGCCGGAGGCTTACAAGCTGGGCGTCATCGCAGAGGGCGAGGGGGTCGAACTGTGCTGAACATTGCCGTGTTAGTGTCCGGCGGCGGCACCAATTTACAGGCCCTGCTGGACAGCGAGGCCCGCGGGGAGAACCCCAACGGCAGGATCACGCTGGTGGTGGCCTCCAAGCCCGGCGTCTATGCGCTGGAGCGGGCCGCCAAGGCCGGGGTGGAAGGCGTGGTGGTCCGCCGCAGGGACTACGAAAGCAGCGAAGATTTCGACGCCGCTCTGCTGAACCAGTTGAAAACCCACCACATCGACCTTGTGGTGCTGGCCGGGTTCCTCTCCGTGCTGGGGCCCAGCGTCATTGCGGCCTACCCGCGCCGCATCCTGAACGTCCACCCGGCGCTCATCCCGTCCTTCTGCGGGCCGGGTATGTACGGTCTGCGCCCCCACGAAGCGGCGCTGGCCCGCGGCTGCAAGGTGACCGGTGCCACCGTCCACTTTGTGAATGAGGAGTGCGACGGCGGGCCCATCCTGCTGCAAAAGGCCGTGGACATCCTGCCCGGCGACACCCCCGAAGTGTTACAGAAGCGGGTGATGGAACAGGCGGAGTGGAAGCTCCTGCCCAAGGCCGTTGCCATGGTTTGCAGTGGAGAGATCGCTTGAGTGAGACTCCCTCCGTCATCGCTTCGCGATGCCACCTCCCTCAGGGAGGGAGGCTGTAAGGCCCCCTCGCCGAGGGGGCTGACGCCGAAGGCGGCTGGGGGAGTTAATAAAGGAGAACCTTATGGAGAAAATCAATCTGAACGAGTATCTGGCATCCAACGAGTACCCCGGCCGCGGCATCGCGGTGGCCATGGCCCCGGATGGGCGGCAGATGTTCATCGGCTATTTCATCATGGGCCGCAGCGAGAACAGCCGCAACCGCGTGTTCGACCCCATCCCGGAGCGGGGCGGCATCTGCACCATGGCCGCCGACCCCGACAAGCTGGAAGACCCCAGCCTCATCATCTATAACCCCGTGCTGACGCTGGGCAGGACCCAGATCGTGACCAACGGCGACCAGACCGACACCATCTACGACCTCATGAGCCGGGGCAAGAGCTTCGCGGACGCTTTGCGCACCCGCACCTTTGAGCCGGACGGCCCCAACTACACCCCCCGCATCTCGGCGGTGGTGTACGAGGACGGCAGCTACCAGATGAGCATCCTGAAATCGGCCGACGGCAACGGCGACAGCGTCCAGCGCTATTTCTTCGATTACCCGCAGCCCGTGGCCGGTGAGGGCCATTTCATCAGCACCTACAAGCACAACGGCAGCCCCATCCCCAGCTTTGAGGGGGAGCCGCTCCGTTTTGCGTGCCCCCGCACCATCGGCGATTTCGCCCACGGCCTGTGGCAGAACCTGAACCCCGATAACAAGGTCAGCCTGTTCGCCCGCGTCATGGATCTTGACACCGGCGAGACCGGCGACATGATCTTCAACAAATACGACGCCGTCTATGACGACGACGAGGACCCCGAAGAACCCGCCCTGCTGCCCGAAGAGCTGGAGGCTCTGGCCGCAGAGAAACAGAACTAAGGAGGAAGACCCATGAACGAACTGGCATTGAAGTACGGCTGCAACCCCAACCAGAAGCCCAGCCGCATTTACATGGAAGATGGCTCCGACCTGCCCGTGACCGTTCTGAACGGCAAGCCCGGCTACATCAATTTTCTGGATGCCCTCAACTCCATCCAACTGGTCAAGGAGCTGAAAGCGGCCTGCGGCCAGCCCGCAGCGGCCTCCTTCAAGCATGTGTCCCCGGCGGGCGCAGCGCTGGGTCTGCCCCTGACCGAGGTGGAGCGGAAGATGTACCACATCGCCCCGGACGCTGTGCTCTCCCCGCTGGCGTGCGCCTACGCCCGCGCCCGCGGTGCCGACCGGATGTCCTCCTTCGGCGATTGGATCGCCCTGTCCGATGTCTGCGATGTGCCCACCGCAAAGCTCATCCAGCACGAAGTGTCGGACGGCATCATCGCCCCCGGCTATGAGCCGGAAGCGCTGGCGATCCTTGCCGGCAAGAAGAAGGGCAACTACAACGTGGTGGCCATCGACCCGGACTACAAGCCCAACCCCGTGGAGCACAAGCAGGTGTACGGCATCACCTTCGAGCAGGGCCGCAACGAGCTGACCATCAACGCCGACACCATGCTGACCAACTGGGTCACCGAGAACAAGGCCGTCTCCGACGAGCAGAAGCGCGATCTGGTCCTCGCCCTCATCACCCTGAAGTACACCCAGTCCAACAGTGTCTGCTACGCCTACAACGGCCAGACCATCGGCGTGGGCGCGGGCCAGCAAAGCCGCATCCACTGCACCCGCCTCGCGGGCCAGAAGGCCGACAACTGGCAGCTGCGCCACATGGACAAGGTGCTGAACCTGCCCTTCCGGGACGATGTCTCGAAGCCCAACCGCGACAACGCCATCGACGTTTACATCGGCGACACGCCGGAGGATGTCATCGGCGACGACGTCTGGGCCGAGACCTTCACCCAGCGGCCCGCCCCCCTGACGGCCGAGGAAAAGAAAGCCTACCTCAGCCAGATCACTGGCGTGTCCCTCGGCTCGGATGCGTTCTTCCCCTTCGGCGACAACATCGAGCGGGCCCGCCGCTCCGGCGTGACCGCCATCGTCCAGCCCGGCGGCTCCATCCGCGACCAGCAGGTCATCGACACCTGCAATAAATACAACATCGCGATGGCCTTCTGCGGCATCCGGTTGTTCCATCACTAAAAATGCTTCCTTGCAGGAACATGCGGTTTCTGTCGCATTTGGCATATCGTAGGCTCGCTTGAAACGCCCTCTCCCCACCGCAAGCACCCGCTAAACCGGGGCCCAGCGGCCACGGCGGCGGGCTTGCCCTCTCCGTCATCGCTTGCGCGATGCCACCTCTCCCAAAGTGAGAGGCCTTGGCAGTCCGCAAAGTTTGCAGTTCAGCACTTTACGTCCTGCTGCCGCAAGGGGAGCCGAAGGCGCTGCGCGGAGACTTTCCGCCTTTGCCAAGGGCTCCCACTTTGGGGGAGCTGGCGCGAAGCGCCTGAGAGGGCAAGCCCGGCAGAGGCGGCGCAGGGCGTAGGTTTAGCTGGCGCTTACGATGGGGCAGACTTCCGCAAGGCAGAGAGGGCAAGTCCACGGACGGGTTTAGCGGGGGTCTAGGATAGAAAAATGAAACCGTATGCTCAGCAGAAAGGTTGGGAGGTTATAAAATGTCTAAAAAAATACTGGTCGTCGGCGGCGGCGGGCGGGAGCACGCCATCATCAAGGCGCTGAAGAAGAGCCCGGACTGCGGCGAGGTCTGGTGCGCGCCGGGCAACGGCGGCATCGGCTACGACGCCAAGTGCAAGAACATCAAGGCCACCGATGTGGAGGCCATGGTGGCCTTTGCGGCGGAGGAAAAATTCGATTATGTGGTGGTGGCGCAGGACGACCCGCTGGCACTGGGCATGGTGGATGCGCTGGCGAAGGTCGGCATCCCGGCCTTCGGCCCGGACAAGGCGGCTGCCCGCATCGAGGCCTCCAAGGTCTTCTCCAAAGACCTGATGAAGAAGTACGGCATCCCTACCGCCAAGTATGAGACCTTCGACGACCCCGCCAAGGTCATGGACTACATCAAGGCCGAGGGCAAGTACCCGGTGGTCATCAAGGCGGACGGTCTGGCGCTGGGCAAGGGCGTGCTCATCTGCGAGGACGAGCAGCAAGCCGCCGACGGTGTCAAGGAGATCATGCTGGACAAGAAGTTCGGTGCGTCCGGCAACCACGTAGTCGTGGAGGAGTTCCTCACCGGCCCGGAGGTCAGCGTGCTGAGCTTTACCGACGGCAAAGTGGTCAAGCCCATGGTGTCGTCCATGGATCACAAGCGGGCCAACGACCACGACACCGGCCTGAACACCGGCGGCATGGGCACCGTGGCCCCGAACCCCTACTACACCCCGGCCATCGCCGCCGAGTGCATGGAGAAAATTTTCCTGCCCACCATCAAGGCCATGAACGCCGAGGGCTGCCCCTTCAAGGGCTGCCTCTACTTCGGCCTGATGCTGACCCCGGACGGCCCCAAGGTCATCGAGTACAACTGCCGCTTCGGCGACCCGGAGACGCAGGTGGTGCTGCCGCTGCTGGAGAGCGACCTGCTCAAGATCATGACCGCCTGCACCGAAGGCACGCTGGCCGACACCGAGGTGAAGTTCTCGGACGGCGCGGCAGCCTGCGTCATTCTGGCGTCCGGCGGCTACCCGGTCAGCTATGAAAAGGGCAAGCCCATCTCCGGCCTGACCGACGGCCAGCTGGCAGGGGAGACCAACATCACGGTCTACCACTCCGGCACCGCCATCCGGGAGGACGGCACCCTCGTCACCAACGGCGGCCGTGTGCTGGGCGTCACAGCCACGGCTCCCCGCCTGACCGCCGCCATCACCCAAGCCTATGCCGCCGCCGAGAAGATCCACTTCGAGAAGCTGCATAAGCGGACGGATATCGGCCTGCGGGCGCTGAAGGCGATTGCGGAGCAATAACAAAGGCTTGATCTCCAAACTGAGGTGCAGCCTTGCCGGAAGCGGGCTTGCCATCGCCCCGGTTTAGCTGGCGCGAATGATGGGGCAGACTTCCGAAAGGCTTGATCTAAACTTACGCGGTGCGTTCTTGTCAGCGGCCTTGCCCTCTCCGTCATCGCTTCGCGATGCCACCTCTCCCAAAGTGAGAGGCCTTGGCAGTCCGCCAAGTTTCCGGTTTTATACTTTACGCCCTGCTGCCGCAAAAAGAGCCGTCAGGCGCTGTGCGGAGACTGAACGCCTTTGCCAAGGGCTCCCACTTTGGGGGAGCTGGACGCCGTTAGGCGGCCTGAGAGGGCAAGCCCGCTGCCGTGGCCGCTGAGCCCCAGTTTAGCGGGTGCTTTCGGTAGGCCGAGGGCAAGCCCGGCAGAGGGAAGGCTACGCCCTTGTTTAGCACAGCGCACCGCAAGGCAGAGAGGGCAAGCCCGTGGGCAGTTGAATTTGAACATATGGAGGAAAATCCTATGGTATATCGTATCTACGTTGAAAAGAAACCCGGCTTCGATGTGGAAGCCGAGGGGCTGAAGAAGGAGCTGGTGAGTCTGCTGGGGGTAGCGGGCCTGACGGGGCTGCGGCTGCTGAACCGGTACGACGTCGAGGGCATCGACGAGGCGTTGTTTGAGCAGTGCGCCTCCACGGTGTTCAGCGAGCCGCCGGTGGACAACACCTACGCCGAGCTGCCCCAGTCCGAGGGCGTGTCCTTCGCGGTGGAGTACCTGCCCGGCCAGTTCGACCAGCGGGCCGATTCCGCCGCCGAGTGCATCCAGCTCATCAGCCAAGGCGAGCGCCCGCTGGTGCGTTCCGCCAAGGTCTACCTGCTGCAGGGCAGCCTGACCGAGGCCGAGGTGGCCGAGATCAAAAAGTACGTCATCAACCCGGTGGAGGCCCGCGAAGCCTCGCTGGAACCCAAGACCACCCTCAAGATGGAGTACCCCGTCCCCACGGCGGTAAAGGTGCTGGAGGGCTTCAACCAGCTGGACGAGGAGGGCCTGAAGGACTTCATCGCAAAGCAGGGCCTTGCCATGGACCTCGGCGACATCAAGTTCTGTCAGGAGTACTTCCGCAGCGAGAAGCGGGACCCCACCATCACCGAGATCAAGATGATCGACACCTATTGGTCCGATCACTGCCGCCACACCACCTTCGGCACCATTCTGGATGATGTCCAGATCGACGACGAGGTGGTTCAGGCTGCGTTCGACCGCTATATGGCCATGCGGAAGGACCTTGGCCGGGAGAACAAGCCCCGCTGCATGATGGATCTTGCCACCATCGGTGCCAAGGAGCTGAAGAAGCAGGGCATCCTGAAGAACCTCGACGAGTCCGAGGAGATCAACGCCTGCACCGTCAAGATCAAGTGCGACGTCAACGGCAAGGACGAGGATTGGCTGTTCCTGTTCAAGAACGAGACCCACAACCACCCCACCGAGATCGAGCCCTTCGGCGGCGCGGCCACCTGCATCGGCGGTGCCATCCGCGACCCGCTGTCCGGCCGCAGCTACGTCTATCAGGCCATGCGCGTGACCGGCGCGGGCGACCCGCTCAAGCCCGTCAGCGAGACGCTGCCCGGCAAGCTGCCCCAGCGCAAGCTGGTGACCACTGCCGCCGCCGGTTACTCCTCCTACGGCAACCAGATCGGCCTTGCCACCGGGCAGGTGGATGAGATCTACCACCCCGGCTATGTGGCCAAGCGGATGGAGATCGGCGCAGTGGTGGGTGCAACGCCCGCTTCCCACGTCCGCCGCGAGTGCCCGGCCCCCGGTGATGTCATCGTCCTGCTGGGCGGCCGCACCGGCCGTGACGGCATCGGCGGCGCTACCGGCTCCTCCAAGGCCCACAACCTTGAGAGCCTCGACCACTGCGGTGCCGAGGTCCAGAAGGGCAACGCCCCCATCGAGCGCAAGCTCCAGCGCCTGTTCCGCCGGGAGGATGCGTGCAAGATGATCAAGCGCTGCAACGACTTCGGCGCGGGCGGCGTGTCCGTCGCCATCGGTGAGCTGGCGGACGGTCTGTACATCGACCTGAACAAGGTCACCAAGAAATACGACGGCCTCGACGGCACCGAGCTGGCCATCAGCGAGAGCCAAGAGCGCATGGCCGTGGCCCTTGCCCCGGAGGACGTGGACAAGTTCATCGCCATCGCCACCGAAGAGAATCTGGAGGCTACCCCTGTGGCGAAAGTCACCGAGGAGAAGCGCCTGAACATGGTGTGGAACGGCGTGTCCATCGTGAACATCAGCCGCGAGTTCCTGAACTCCAACGGTGCCGAGAAGCACCAGAACGTCCACATCGAGAAGGGGACGGTCTGGCAGCCCCAGTGGTCCGGCATCACCTTTGCCCACAAGATGAAGGCGATGGTGGGCGACCTGAACGTGTGCAGCAAGAAGGGCCTTGCGGAGCGGTTCGACTCCACCATCGGCGCGGCCACCGTGCTGATGCCCTTCGGCGGCGCCTACCAGCTGACCCCGCAGAACGCCATGGTGGCAAAGCTGCCTGTGGACGGCGAGACCAACACCTGCTCCGGCATGGCATGGGGCTACAACCCCTATCTGATGAGCGCCAACCAGTACGTCGGTGCCCGGATGGCCGTGGTGGAGAGCGTGACCAAGCTGGTGGCCACCGGCTTCCGGTATGAGGACGCTTACCTGACCTTCCAAGAGTACTTCGAGCGTTTAGGCTCCAAGCCCGAACGCTGGGGCAAGCCGCTGGCCGCTCTGCTGGGCGCACTGGATGCCCAGATTGGCCTCGGCATCGGCTCCATCGGCGGTAAGGACAGCATGTCCGGCTCCTTCGAGCAGCTGGATGTGCCCCCGACGCTGGTCTCCTTCGCCACTGCCATCGGCAAGGCCAACCGCGTGGTCTCCACCGAGTTCAAGAAGCCGGAAAGCACCGTCGTCCTCATCCGGCCCATTCTGGACCCGGAGACCGGCTGCCCCAACTTCTTCTCCCTGAAGGCCAACTACAAGATGGTCGAGCAGATGATCGAAGAGGGCATGGTGGCGGCGGCCTGTTCCGTGGGCTACGGCGGCTTGGCCGAGGCCCTGTTCAAGATGGGTCTGGGCAACCGCATCGGCTTCAAGATGATGGCCGACAAGTCCACCGCCGAGATGTTCGCGCCCATGTACGGTTCCATCGTGCTGGAAATGGTCTCCGATTCGCCCGCCGGTGAGCTGCTGGGTGAGACCACCAAGGAGTACACCTTCGAGTGCTGCGGTGAGAAGATGGATATGGCCGAGCTGCAGGAGATCTGGGAAGCCAAGCTGGAGCCGGTGTACCCCTACCGCAAGGCCGGGGCCAACGTAGAACCCATCGACGGCAAGCTGGCGGCTCCCGCAGCCGCGCCCAAGATCGGCATCGCAAAGCCGAAGGTCATCATCCCGGTCTTCCCCGGTACCAACTGCGAGTACGACACCGCCAAGGCCTTTGCGCGGGCCGGTGCAGACCCTGAGATTCTGGTCATCCGCAACCTGACCCCGGCGGACGTTACCGCCAGCTGTGAGGCACTGGTGAAGGCCATTGGGAAGAGCCAGATCGTCATGCTGCCCGGCGGCTTCTCCGGCGGCGACGAGCCGGACGGCAGCGCCAAGTTCATCGCCTCCTTCTTCCGCAGCCCCGCCGTCACCGAGGCGGTCCGCGAGCTGCTGCAGAAGCGCGACGGCCTGATGCTGGGTATCTGCAACGGCTTCCAAGCCCTCATCAAGCTGGGTCTGGTGCCCTACGGCGATATCCGCCCCATCACGGCCTATGACCCGACCCTGACCTTCAACACCATCGGCCGCCACCAGAGTATGCTGGTGCGCACCCGCATCGCCTCCACCGGCAGCCCGTGGCTGTCCAAGTGCGCGGTGGGCGACGAGCACACCGTGGCCATCAGCCACGGCGAGGGCCGTTTCGTGGCCCCGCAGAATGTGCTGGACGAGCTGGTGAAGAACGGACAGGTCGCCACCCAGTACGTTGATCTGGACGGCCAGCCCACCATGGACCAGAGCTACAACCCCAACGGCTCGCTGCTGGCCATCGAGGGCATCACCAGCCCCGACGGCCGTGTCTTCGGCAAGATGGGCCACTCCGAGCGCAGCGGGGAGTACCTGTATAAGAACGTCACCGGCGACAAATATCAGCCGATCTTTGAAGGCGGCGTAGACTATTTCAAGATTTGATGGTATGATATAAGAAGAAACCTCTCCGTCACGGCTGTATAGGGGAAGGCTTCCCTTCGTACAACCTCTCAGTCACGGCTGCGCCGTGCCAGCTCCCCTAGTAGGGGAGCCTCTGGCGTGCCGCCGCGCTTCGTTCACGTGGTGTGCGATGCTGCTGCCGCAAGGAGCATAGGCCGCATCGCGATGCCAAGGGCTCCCCTACTAGGGGAGCTGTCGAACGAAGTGAGACTGAGAGGTTGTATGGAAGGAGAAGCGTTCCATTCGTGAATGGCAGCTTCTGGTTTGCGAAGCTGAGAGGTCGTATGAAGTAAAAGCTGCCCCGCGCAAGCGAGCGGGGCGTAGGAGGAGTTCCAATGTCTCAGCATGACCGCTATATCAGCCCGTTTTCGACCCGCTATTCCTCCGACGAGATGCAGTACATCTTCTCGGACGACAACAAGTTCCGCACGTGGCGCCGCCTGTGGGTGGCGCTGGCCCGCGCGGAGATGAAGCAGGGCCTGACCAACATCACCCCCGAAATGGTGGCAGAGCTGGAAGCCCACGTGGAGGACATCAACTACGATGTGGCCATCGCCCGCGAAAAGCTGGTGCGCCACGACGTGATGAGCCACGTCTACGCCTACGGCCAGCAGTGCCCCAAGGCCGCCGGCATCATCCATCTGGGTGCTACCAGCTGCTACGTGGGCGACAACACCGACATCATCGTGATGCGGCAGGGGCTGGAGCTCATCCGCAAAAAGCTGATCGGCGTGCTGGCAAAGCTGGCCCGCTTCGCCGAGGAGTACAAAGACATGCCCTGCATGGCGTACACCCACTGCCAGCCCGCCCAGCCCACCACCGTGGGCAAGCGCGCGACCCTGTGGGCCAACGAGCTGGTGATGGACCTTGCCGAGATCGACCACCGCCTCGCGACGCTGCAGCTCCGCGGCGTCAAGGGCACCACCGGCACACAGGCCTCCTTTATGGAGCTGTTCAAGGGCGATGCGGACAAGATCCGCGCCGTGGATGCGTCCATTGCGTCGGAGATGGGCTTCGACCCCGAAGCCGTCATCCCCGTGTCCGGCCAGACCTACAGCCGCAAGGTGGATTCCTTCATCCTCAACGCGCTGGCGGGCATCGCCCAGAGCTGCATGAAGTTCGCCACCGACCTGCGTCTGCTGGCCAACTTCAAGGAGATGGAAGAGCCCTTTGAGAAAAACCAGATCGGCTCCTCCGCCATGCCCTATAAGCGCAACCCCATGCGGTGCGAGCGCATCTGCGCCCTCGCCCGCTACCTGATGGTGGATGTGCTGAACCCCAGCTTCACCACCGGCACCCAGTGGTTCGAGCGCACGCTGGACGACAGCGCCAACAAGCGCGTCGCCATGGCAGAGGGCTTCCTCGCGGCGGACGCCATCCTGAACATCATGCTCAACGTCACCGACGGCATCGTGGTCTATCCCAAGGTCATCCGCAGCCGCCTGATGGCCGAGCTGCCCTTCATGGCCAGCGAGAACATCATGATGCAGGCCGTGGAGAAGGGCGGCAACCGGCAGGAACTCCACGAGCGTCTGCGCCAGCACGCCATCGCGGCGGGCAAGCAGGTCAAGGAAGAGGGTCTGCCCAACGATATGGTGGACCGCATCGCCGCCGACCCGGCTTTCGGCCTGACCAAGGAAGAGATCGTGGCGGGCCTCGTGCCCGAAAACTTCGTGGGCCGCGCTCCCCAGCAGGTCGAGGAGTTCATCGCCCACATCCTCAAGCCCATCTTTGATGCCAACCCCGATGCCGTGGAGCAGCATGCAAGCTTGAGCGTGTAATTTCTCTATAAAATCGTACAGGTCCCGTCCTCGTTGGCAGCGGTCAGTGGGGGCGGGGCTTGCTTTTTTGGGGAGATTGCTTTTTAATGGGGGAGCGGAGGGGCTTGCGCTCTCCCTGACGTAAGCTCAAGCTAAACTGAGGCCCTGCGCCGCCGTGAACGGGCTTGCCCTCTCTGCCTTACGGAACGCAGTGCTAAACAAAGGCGCAGCGTTCCCGCTGCCGGGCTTGCCCTCTCAGGCCGCCTAACGGCGTCCAGCTCCCCCAAAGTGGGAGCCCTTGGCAAAGGCGTGAAGTCTGAGCGTAACGCCTGACGGCTCTTTTCGCGGAAGCAAGGCGTGAAGTATGAAACCGGGAAACTTTGCGGACTGCCAAGGCCTCTCACTTTGGGAGAGGTGGCATCGCAAAGCGATGACGGAGAGGGCAAGCCCGCTGACAAGAACGCACCGCGTCCGTTCAGATCAAGGCTTTCGGAAGTCTGCCCCATCGTAAGCGCCCTCTAAACCGGGGCCTCGCTGCCAGCGAGACTTTGCATTGCGATAGATGAATCGTATGATAAGATGGAAATCAAGATAAAAAGGAGATCAACCTATGCGCCTAGACAAATACCTATCCGAAACGGCCCAATGCACCCGGAGCGAGGCGAAGACGCTGTTAGCGAAGGGGAAGGTGACGGTGAACGGGGCGGTCTGCAAAAAGGGCGACGTGCAGGTGAAGGAGGGCGACGCGGTGGCCGTGGAGGGCCGGGCGCTGCGCTACCAGAGATTCGTCTACCTGATGCTGAACAAGCCCGAAGGGGTGGTCAGCGCATCCACAGACAAGCGGGATACCACGGTGGTGGACCTTGTGGGGGACGCCTACCCCCGGCGGGAGCTGTTCCCGGCGGGTCGGCTGGACAAGACCAGCACCGGCTTCGTGCTGCTGACGGACGACGGCGGCTTCGCCCACGACATTTTGGCCCCGAAGCGCCATGTCTCCAAGACCTACACGGTGGAGATCGACACGCCGCTGACCGACGAGATGGTGGAAGGTTTTGCCGCGGGCGTGACGCTGGCGGACGGCACCGCCCTCTCCCCGGCGGTGGTGGAGCCGGTGAGCGCGGACAACTGCACCGTGCGGGTGCTGCTCAAGCAGGGGGTCTACCACCAGATCAAGCGGATGTTCGGCGTCTACGGCGCGGGGGTGAACAAGCTCCACCGGGACGCCATCGGCGGCCTTGCCCTCGACCCGGCGCTGGCACCGGGGCAGTGGCGGGAGCTTTCGGACGCTGAAGTGGCAAAAATTACTGGATGAAAGGGTCGGCTTTTCACCACGATTTCAAAAAACCGTCACATTTTCCCGGTAGAATACAGGTAAGAACCACGCAAAAAGGTGCTTTTTCGGCCGGTTGGAGGCCCCGAAAGATAATTTCAACAAGAAAGATAAAAATTTTTTGGTGAAATATGTTGCAAAAGTAAATTCTTTTGTGTAAAATAGAAAATGTAATGCGGCGAAATTGTGTAAAAATAACAATCTCGCCCCTGCGGCTTGCACAAAAGAGAAAAGGGGTATCCATTTATGGCCAATAGAGTATTCCAGAGCGTGATCTACCAGATGAAAGACGCCATCGACCGTGTGGTGGGCGTGGTGGATGAGACCGGCGCTGTGATCTCCTGCTCGGAGCTGAATCTGATCGGTGAAGTGCGTGAAGGTTTTATGGCCGAGCGCCTGACAGCGGGCGACCGCTTCGTGCGCGATGGCTACACCTACCAGCAGTTCTCCAGCGCAAAGCACAACGACTACGCCGTCTTCGTGGAGGGTGCCGACGAGACCGCCGGCCAGTTCGCGGCGGTGCTGTCCATCAGCTTGCAGAGCATCAAGCAGTACCACGACGAGAAGTTCGACAAATCCAACTTCATCAAGAACGTGGTGCTGGATAACATCCTGCCCGGCGACATCTATGCCAAGGCCCGTGAGCTGCACTTCGCCACCGACGTGTCCCGCGTGGTGTTCATCGTGCGGGTGACCAGCGGCGGCGACATCTCCGCTTACGATGTGGTCAGCAGCCTCTTCCCCGACAAGCAGAAGGACTTCGTCTTCAACATCAGCGAGACGGACACCGTGCTGGTCAAGGAGATCCGCAAGGGCATCGACCGCACCGACATGGAGAAGCTGGCTGCCAGCATCGTGGACACCCTCTCCGGCGAGCACTACATCAAGGCAGTGGTGGGCATCGGCACCCCCATCTCCAACGTGAAGGATCTGGCCACCTCCTTTAAGGAAGCCCAGATCGCCATGGAGGTGAGCAAGGTCTTCGATACCGAGAAGCAGATCATCCGCTACGACAACCTCGGCATCGCCCGCCTGATTTACCAGCTGCCCACCACCGTCTGCGAGATGTTCCTGCGGGAGGTGTTCAAGCAGGGCAGCATCGAGAGCCTCGATCAGGAGACGCTCTTCACCATTCAGCGCTTCTTCGAGAACAACCTGAACGTCTCCGAGACCAGCCGCGGCCTGTTCGTCCACCGCAACACGCTGGTGTATCGTCTGGAAAAGATCAAAAAGCTGACCGGTCTGGATCTGCGTGAGTTCGACGACGCGATCGTCTTCAAGGTAGCCTTGATGGTCAAGAAGTACCTGTCCAACAACCCGGCCAAATATTGATGCACACGCTGCGCGGCATCCCCCGCCGGCGTACCCAACCGGCCGCTCGAAACCGATGCTGGCCGGTTTTTTTGTGGGTCTTGGCCTAGCGGAAGCACAGCCCCATCGGAAGCACGATCTAAACCTAGGCTCTGCGCCGCCGTGAGCGGGCTTGCCCTCTCCCTACCGAAAGCATCTGCTAAACAAAGGCTCTGCGCCGCCTCTGCCGGGCTTGCCCTCTCCGTCATCGCTTGCGCGATGCCACCTCTCCCAAAGTGAGAGGCCTTGGCAGTCCGTAAAGTTCCCAGTTGATACTTTACGCCCTGCTGCCGCAAGGGGAGCCGAAGGCGCTGCGCGGAGACGTTCCGCCTTTGCCAAGGGCTCTCCCTTTGGGAGAGCTGGCGCGAAGCGCCTGAGAGGGCAAGCCCGCTGGCGGGAACCCTGCGCCGTTGTTCAGCACAGCGTAAGATAAGGCGAGGGTACCCCTTCTGCCGGGAATGGGGCACATTGGTTTAGAACAGGCCGGAACAGGCCGAAAACAAAGGAAAATCAAGCGATCTTTAGACGAAATAATTATCGGGAGCAATACTCATGATCGACTTTGAACACGTTACGAAGCAATACAAGCACGGCGAGAAGCCCGCGCTGGAAGACATCAACTTCCATGTGGACGACGGCGAGTTCGTATTTTTGCTGGGCCACAGCGGCGCGGGCAAATCTACGCTGCTCAAGCTGATCCTGCGGGAGGAGCGGGCTACCAGCGGCCAAGTCCTTGTGGACGGCAAGGACGTGGCCAAGCTCCGCCGCCACAAGATCCCCTACCTGCGCCGCCAGATGGGCATTATTTTTCAGGATTTCCGGCTCATCCCCACGATGACCGTTTACGAGAACATCGCGTTTGCCATGCACGTCACCAACATCGGCCGTAAGCAGATCAAGGAGCGTGTGCCCTACATGCTGGAGCTGGTCCACTTGGAGGACAAGGCCAACGTCTACCCGGAGTTCCTCTCCGGCGGCGAGCAGCAGCGCGTGGCCGTGGCCCGTGCGCTGGCCCATGCCCCCAAGCTGGTCATCGCGGACGAGCCCACCGGCAACATCGACCCGGAGCTGAGCCTTGAGATGATGGAGCTGCTGGAGCGGGTGAGCGATATGGGCATCACCGTGCTGGTGGTCACCCACGAACACGAGCTGGTCCACCGGTTCCACCGCCGGGTGGTGACGCTGAAGGGCGGCCAGATCGTTTCCGACATCCCCGCCGACGGCAGGGCCGACCTTGACCTGCCCCTGACCGGGCTGGACACCACCGGCGAGATCACACTGGAACCCGCCGCAGAGGGAGAGGAGGCGCTGGTATGAAACTTTCCACCTTTGGGTTCCTGACCCGCCGCGGCGTGCGCAACCTTGGCAAACACTGGGCCATGACCATTGCGTGCATCGCCTCCCTGAGCGTCTGCATGACGCTGAACACCTTCGCCACGCTGGCTGAGGTCAACGTGGACAGCATGATCAACTATCTGGGCCAGCAGAACGAGATGGTCGTCTTTGTGGACCCGGAGGCCGACGACGCCACCACCGCTTCGGTGGGGGAGCGGATCACCGCCACCCCCGGCGTCAGCAGCGTGCAGTACATGTCCAAGGAGGACACCCTGAACGCCTACCGGGGCTTCCTGTCCGACTATGCGTCCCTGCTGGACGAGTTTGAGAACGACAACCCCTTCAAAGCCAACTACCGGGTCTCCCTGAGCGACCTGAGCCAGATGTCCGCCATCAGCCAGCAGTTCCAGACCATCCCCGGCGTATACAGCGTGTCCGCGCCGGTGGAGATGACCAACACCTTCGTGGAGATTCAGAAGGTCGTCACCAAGGGCGGACAGGCCGTCATCGCGGTGCTGATGATCGTCAGCATCATCACGGTGGGCAGCACCATCCGCCTCAGCGTCTTTGCCCGGCGGCGGGAGATCGAGATCATGAAGTACGTCGGTGCCACCAACCCCATGGTCACCCTGCCCTTCTTCATGGAGGGCCTGACCATGGGCCTGATCTCCGGTGCCATCGCCTCGGCAGCGAGCATCGGCGGCTACTATTATATCGTGGAAGCATCCAGCACCTTCGGCAGTCTGTGGGAGATGCTCATGGGCGCAGCCCTTGTGCCGGTGGAGAATGTCTGGTCTACCATCCTGACCTACAGTCTGGCGGGCGGCGCACTGGTCGGCGCGCTGGGCAGCACCTTCTCCATCCGCAAGCATCTGAACGTGTAAGGGAGGGGAACAGAGCATGAAAGCACGCCATTCCGCCGGTTTCCGGCTCTACCACCGCCCCGAACACGCCAAGCCCTCCCGGCATCACAACCGGGCCATGCGGGCGGCCAGCCTCTTTCTGGCAGCGGCCTGTCTGCTGCTGAGCGTGTCGGTCTACCCGGCCACGGCGGCCACCAGCATGTCCAGCCTCCAAAATAAGCTGAACAAGCTGAGCCAGTCCATCGAACAGCACAAAAAAGAACTGTCCGACGCGAAAAAGAAGGAACAGGCTGCCAAGGCCCTCGAATCCGAGCTGAAGGAGAAGGTCACGGTGGTCCAGAGCCAGATCGGTGTGCTCAAGAGCCAGATCGCCGTGGTGCAGAACAGCATCGGCGTCAAGGAGCAGGAGATCGCCGCCAAGGAGCAGGAGATCACCGCCAAGCAGGGGGAGATCACCGCCAAGCAGGGGGAGATCGACACCCAGTGGACGGCCTTCAAGGGCCACATGGCCGCCATGCAGGAGCTGCGGGAGGGCGGCAGCGTCGCCATGCTCTCCTCGGTGACGAACCTGTATGAGCTGCTCACCTTCAACCAAGCCCTGCAGGACATCTCGGTGAAGGATACCGAGATCCTGACCAATATGCGCAACGCCAAAGAGGCGCTGGAAAACGACAAGGCCCAGCTCGAAGAGCAGAAGACCCAGTTGAACAGCCAGCGGGCGGAGCTGCAGAGCAAGAAGAGCGAGCTGGACAGCCAGAACGCTCAGATGACCGCCAAGCAGAGCGAGCTGAACTCCAGCGTGGCTGCGGCCAAGCTGAGCGCCGCCGAGGCCCAGAAGGCCCAGAAGGACGCCCAAGCCGCCATCGAGTCGGACGAGATGAACTATGAAGCCGTCAAGAAAGAGGTCCAGAAGCTCATCGCAGCCGCGGCCTCCTCCAAGCCGCAGCTGAGCTTCACCGGCTTTATCTGCCCCCTCAAGAGCTATACCCGCATCTCCAGCGAGTACGGCTGGCGCAAGAACCCGGTCTCCGGCGTGAACAAGCTCCACGCGGGCACGGACTTCGCCGCCCCGGGGGGCACCCCCATCTACGCAGCCGCCAGCGGCTATGTGCAGGTGGCGGGCTGGTCCAGCGGCGGCTACGGCAACTATGTCATCATCTACCACGGCAAAATGTCCGATGGCCAGCAGTACAGCACCCTGTACGGCCATATGAGGTCGGTGGCTACCTCGGCGGGCAAGTATGTCCAGCAGGGCGAACTCATCGGCTACGTGGGTTCCACCGGCAACTCCACCGGCAACCACCTCCACCTCGAAGTCTGGAAGGGCGGTTCCAAGGCCAATGCCGTGAATCCCAGAGGTTATATTCCCATGAAATAATTCCTGTCTGTATCAAAGGAGGTCGTTCGGACGATGAACGATAAAAAACGCAAGCGCATCCTGCGCGTGGGCTGCCTGATCTTGGCATGCGTGTTCGGCCTGTCCCTGCTGGGCAGCTTGGTCATGATGCTGCTGGTCTGAGCGGGAGGGAAAAGCAACTATGAATCGCAAGATATCCGTTGGCATGGCGGTCAGCATCGTCATCCTTGCCATGACCGTGACCTTCTCCATCACCATGCTGGTGGCGATGCGCCTGTTCGACAGCACCGTTTCCAGCGTGAAGGAAAAGGAGAGCATGTACAATAAGATCGCGGAGGTGGACCGCTACGTCCGCAGCAACGATTATTATACCATCGACGAAACGACTCTGTACGACCGCCTGACGGCGGGCTACCTGCTGGGCACCGGCGATAAATACGCTCGGTATTATACCGCCCAAAGTTATACAGACCTGATGAACACCCAGAACGGCACCCTCATGGGCATCGGCGTGGAGCTGGCCATCGACCAGTCCGGCTACGCCAAGGTGACCAAGGTCTACGATGACTCCCCGGCCCATGAGGCGGGCATCACCGTGGGGGATTACCTCACCGCTGTGGACGGCACCGACATCAAGAACCTGACCGGCGTGGAAGCCGTCCAGACCAAGCTCCGGGGCGAGAGCGGCACCACCGTGAACGTCACGTGGCTGGACAGCGAGGCCACCGAGCACACCGCCGACCTGACCCACTCCGGCTATAATACCACCACCGTGGATTATGAGATGCTCCAAGACAACGTGGGCTACATCCGGGTCCGCCAGTTCGACGGCTCCACCCCCAGTGAGCTGGACTACGCCCTGCGCAGCCTGAATGCGGGCGGCGCGGTCAGCTTCGTGTTTGACCTGCGGGACAACGGCGGCGGCATCCTCGACGACGCCATCAGCTGCATCGACCTCATCGTGCCCGAAGGCACCGTGGCCTACGCCGAGGACAAGAACGGCAACCGCACTGCGCTGGGTTCCAGCACCGGCGACAGCATCATCACGCAGCCGCTGGTCTGCCTCGTCAACGGCAATACCGCCAGCGCGGCGGAGCTTTTCGCCAGCAGTCTCCGCACCATGAGCGGCGCCCGCCTTGTGGGCACCACCACCATGGGCAAGGGCACCATCCAGAGCAGCCCCCAGCGCCTGTCCGACGGCAGCGCCGTGGTGGTCACCGTGGCAAAGCTGCTCTGCGGCGACGGCTCGTCCTTTGACGGCACCGGCCTGACCGTGGATGTGGATCGTACCCTGACCGCCGACGAGCAGACCGCCTACTACGACTACACCACCTCCACCGACCCCCAGATCCAGCGCGCCGTGGCCACCGCCCAGCAGATGACCGGCCTCACCACCGTCTCCGGCGTCAATGAAGCCGACAGCACCGCCGACAGCGCCGCTGACAGCGCCGCCGCACCCGCCGCACCCGTCGAAGGTGAGGCAGAGAGCGCAGCGGAAGGTCAAGCGGAAGGCGAAGCCGCCAGTGGGAGTGAACCCGCCGCCACCAGCGAGGGAGCGGGGGAATAAGGGCCTATCGGAAGCACGATCTAAACCTAGGCCCTGCGTTGCCTCTGCCGGGCTTGCCCTCTCCGTCATCGCTTCGCGATGCCACCTCTCCCAAAGTGAGAGGCCTTGGCAGTCCGCCAAGTTTGCAGTTTATACTTTACGCCCTGCTGCCGCAAGGGGAGCCGAAGGCGTTACGTGGAGGCTTCACGCCTTTGCCAAGGGCTCTCCCTTTGGGAGAGCTGGCGCGAAGCGCCTGAGAGGGCGAGGATGCTGGCGGGGAGACTGCGCCCCGGTTTAGCTTGAGCTTACGATGGGATAGACTTCCGAAAGGCTCAATCTGAACGGACGCGGTGCGTTCTTGTCAGCGGGCTTGCCCTCTCCGTCATCGCTTCGCGATGCCACCTCTCCCAAAGTGAGAGGCCTTGGCAGTCCGCCAAGTTTGCAGTTCAGCACTTTACGCCCTGCTGCCGCAAGGGGAGCCGTTAGGCGTTACGCTCAGACTTCACGCCTTTGCCAAGGGCTCCCCCTTTGGGGGAGCTGGACGCCGTTAGGCGGCCTGAGAGGGCGAGCCCGGCAGAGGGAACCTTGCGCCTTTGTTTAGCACTGCGCAAGATAAGGCAAAAGCGAGGATGCTGGCGGCGGGACTTCGCCCGGTTTCGCTTGCGCCTACGACAAGAACCCCCAACCGATCCACGAAAAAATCTACCAACAAAGGAGCCCCTATGCCAGAACTCACCGACCTGTCCTATGTCCGTGCGCTGTGCGAAAAGTACGATTTCGCGCTGTCGAAGGGCTTCGGCCAGAATTTCATCATCAACCCCGGTCTGCCCATCAAGATCGTGGACGCCAGCCGGGTGGACAAGCGCTACGGCGTCATCGAGGTCGGCCCCGGCATCGGCGTGCTGACCCGCGAGCTGGCCAAGCGCGCGGCCAAGGTGGTCTCCATCGAGGTGGACGAGCGGCTGCCGCCCCTGCTGGCGGAGACGATGGCCGGCGTGGACAACTTCAAGCTGGTCATGAACGACGTGCTCAAGGTGGACCTGAAGGCCCTCATCGCCGAGGAGTTCCCCGGAATGCCGGTGGCCGTCTGCGCGAACCTGCCCTATTACATCACCAGCCCCATCGTCATGAAGCTGCTGGGCGACCGCC
>OLHA01000441.1_pt1 | contig 24388 bp, 21 predicted proteins | sample 1605961 | NCBI WGS metagenome assembly OLHA01 (sample SAMN03283288) | human gut metagenome | biome: human-associated habitat; material: feces | host: Homo sapiens | place: Peru | collected 2012
AAGCTTTGATAAACTTCTTGTCAGCTTCGCTACCTTCTGCTGCATCGATGTGAGCAATAATGGTGTTAGCCTGACCAATGAGCTGGTAATAATAATACCAAGCATATCCATCATAGACAGTATTTGTTCTATTATGGAATGTCTGATTATGGATTGGTGCCCAACCAGAAGCATAGTAGTTGTAGTTGTAATTCTGGCTAGGCAAGTTCTCATAGAGACGCATGATGGCATTCTCGCCAGCAAAACCCTGAGAAAAGGCATAATGCTGAGTAGTCTGGCAACGAGCGATACCATTCAAAGCCTTGTAAGCCATCTCTGTTGTTGCTACCGCATCCTCTGAACCAACAGAACTTGTCGGTTTGGTTTCGAGATAATCGCTGCCACAAGATGCCAGCATTGTTGCAGAAGCTAAAATAGCGCAACCGAATATCTTATTTATATAATTTTTCATCTTATTTTCTCTTTATTTAATTTTTATAATGGTTTCTTCTTTATCTGGCCATAATTTCTAGGGAATTTTTTACTTGTACTTTGACTTTTTCCTACTTCTATAATATGTCTTTCATATACTTCATTAGTAAGTGCAAGAATCTGTTCTGTTATTTTTGTCATTTGGTAATATATTGCAGTTTTTTCTTCATTACTTGGTATATATTTTAAACTTTTTAGTAGCATGTCATACTGTTTTAAACTTTTGGTTACTCTTTCATTTGCGTACTCTATCATGTCTTACCACCTCTTATTTTAATTATATACTAAACGTTACCACAAATCAAGACTTTTTTCGAATGTTTAAAATTTTTTTATAAAAACGATAAAAGATTAGTAAAGAAAATAAATAATTTAATTAAAGATTTAGAAACGCATCCAAAAACGGGAATAGGAAAACCCGAAAGATTAAAATATAAAGACGAAGAATTTTATTCAAGACGCATTAATCAATATCATAGAATGGTATATAAAATAAATAACAATATAAAAACCGTAATAATAATTTCTTTATACGGACATTACGAAAAATAAAATCTAATTTTTTAATAAACAACCTTCAACCTTTCTTTAAATCCCGCATCCAAATTTAAAAAATCTTCCAATTCTATATCTCCGTAAGCGTCTATAAAAATATATTCGTTTTGAGTTTTTATTAAATATTTTAAAATCTCTTTATTGAAACTTATCAAATAAAAAGAATCTTCGCATTTATAGAGTTTTCCGTCAAAAATATTTTCAATTTTCTTATCGAGCGTCTTTCCGCTAATAAGAAACATATTAACAACCTTATCGATAACGCTTAAATTTCTACGATTAATTAATTTTAAATTTTTATCTTTATCTATTATAATTTCGGGTTTATCTTCTAAAGTAAAAACTTTAAAGCCTAAATTTAAATCGTTGTCTTTTGACGATTGAATTATTTTTTGAGCGGCTCTTTTTACTCTCTCTATTGTAATATCGCTAATTACAGGATTTTCGCTTTTTAATTCTTTCTTACAAAAATCATAAGCGCTCTTGCTTTTATCTTCTTTTATCTCTTCGTCAATTTGAACTAAAATAAACTCTCTATTGCCTTTATCTTCCGCGTTTAATTCCATAACCGCTTGGGCAGTCGTTCCGCTTCCTGCAAAAAAGTCTAAAATAATATCGTTTGAATTTGGCGTGGTTGAAATTTGTAATAATGTTTTTATTAAATTTATAGGTTTTGGAAAATCAAAAATAGCACTTTCAAATAAAATTTTTAATTCTTCGGTGGCGTTATCATTTGTTCCGCTATCAAGTAATATGCTGTTTATTGTTTGCCCTTCATTTTCAGATAAAAAAATCTTCTTATTCGGTGCGCCATTTTCACAATAAACTAAACGATTTTCTTCTACATATCTTTTTAATGTTTCTTCACTACAACGCCATTTACCTGTAATTTTTCTACCGTCAGGTAATGTATATGTTGCTTTTTTATTACTTGAAGATGCAGTTCCTAATAATGGTGCTGTTCTCCATTTTCCTCTTGGGTCATTATCTGGATTTTTATATGTTTTTTTAATATACATATCGTTTAAAGGCATTTTATTCATAGAAAATTTATCATTATCTCTTGCATAAACCAAAATAAATTCGTGCGTTTTTGAAATATTTTTTGATAATCTCGCTGGTGTTTTTGTTCTTTGCCAAATAAAATTACAAATAAAATTATCTTCTCCGAAAATTTCATCGCATAAAAGTTTTAAATTTGCCTGTTCATTATCGTCAATGCTAATAAAAATGACGCCGTCCTCTTTAAGCAAATCGCGCGCAAGTTTAAGACGCGGCAAGATAAAAGAAAGCCAACCGCTATGCGTTCTACTTCCTTGAATGTTTTTAAAAAATTTCAAATCCTCGCTTTCAACTTCTTCTCCGTTTTCGTCAATTTCAATTAAGCCAACTTCCTCTAAAATCTTTTTGTAATCTTGCCTAAAATTATCGGGATAAATAAAATTTTCATTTGTCGTATTGTAAGGCGGGTCGATATAAATCATTTTTATTTTTTCGCTGTAAGCCGATTTTAGAATTTTCAAAACATCCAAATTATCGCCGCGTATTATTATATTTTTAGGATTGTTTGAATCTTTCATTTCAATATTTGACGAATTTAAATTTTTGCAATCCGCATTAGAAAAAATTTCTTCTAATTTCAATTCTTTATTACAAGGCGAACTATAAAGAGCGTTTGAAAGTCCCTTTCCCGTCCAAGTAAGCTCGTAGCCCGAAATATCCGATTTTTTATCCAAGCCCAAAAGTAAAGATATAGCTTTTAAATCCGCTTTGCCTTCTATAATCGTTTGCGGAAAATTTGTTTTTAAATTTTCAAACAACTCGTTTTTAATAGAATTGTCTACAACTTTGATATTATTTTTTATAGCTTCATTTTTATTTATCATTTTAATCTCCTATATTGCCATAGCTTTTTGAATTACTTCAATTAAATTTTCTTTATTTATTCTCGTTCTGTAAATTACTTTTATATCTTCTCTTTTAAGATTATTATTAAGACATTCAAAAAATTTTTTAGCGTAATTAATTTTTTGCATCTCGTCTTCTGGAATATCGCTTTCTTTATCATAGCCTTTAGTTTCGCATACGAAAAATATTTTTTGATTATTTTTATTTTTTAATAAATATGCAAAATCTGGCTCATAATCTTTATAAGGCGTTGGAATTTTAAACTTTGGAAGTTTAGCGAAAACTTCTAAAGTTTTATCGTCAATTAATCTGTTTTCTTCTAAAATAACCTCTTCCTCAATTTTAGAATCCCAAACGGCTTTTTCATAAAGATAATTTTCGCTCGGTTTTTTATCTTTAGTAATATATCTTCCTAATTTAAATTTTTCTATATCTTCTTTTGGCGTTCCGTCCTTATTATATAAAATATCATATCCGTTTATAAAAGAAGAATTTGAAAAAGAATTTTCGCAAAAATCATAGCTTACGGACAAAAGCAAATTTTTATGCAATTCTTCTTTAATAATATATTTAAGAGTTTCAAAAGCTTTTTTTGGAGAGTTAATAAAATTTTCTTTATTAAGATTATTATAAATTTCAATTAAAAATTTTATAGGAATTCCTTCGTCATTTGAAAAATCTAAAATTAAATCTTCTATCTTTAATATTTTAGAATAATCTTTTATAGCGAAAGATTTTACTTCTTCGGTAATTATTTTATTATGTTTCGTATCGTAAACTTTTTTCTCGTAAATTATTTTTTCTTTTTCAATTTTTTCATTATTAAATCTTTTTGTAATCTCTTTTAAAAGAATATCTTTATTTATATTATTATAAGTTAAAATCGCTCTCTTATTTATAGTTTGCCATAATTCTTTAAACTCTTTAGCCAAATTCTTTTTTATTTTTATTTTCTCTTCTTTTTTATTTGAATTTATAATTTGCGAATGTTTATTTGTAGGCTCTTTAAATGCTTCTAATATTCTATAGAATTTATCTTTAAGTAAATTTTTAATTTTGTCGTCATTTATAATGCCTTCGTAAATCGGAGATATTATTTTAAAAGTGTCGCTCTCTTCGTCAAATTCCGCCAAACCTAAATCTTCCAAAGCTATTGTAAATCTGTCGACTTCTCTTTGATTTAATCCTAATTTTATTAAACTATCTCTATCTAAAATATCGCCTTCTAAAGTAAAACTCGCTTCAATAATTTCTCTTTGCAATCCTTCTATAAATCCTCGCTCTTCTCCGCTTATAAGCATATCTAAATAATTTATATCAAAAAATTCATTGTCGTTATAATTTAAATATTTATGATTTATTCTTTTTCCTTCGTTATTAACGCAAATTCTTAATCCTCTTCCAACTTGCTGATGTCTGCTCGTGTCGGAACTTGAGCTTGCAATTTTTGTAAGAGTAAAAATATTAGGATTATCCCAACCTTCTTGCAATGCCCATACGCTAAATATAAATCTTAAAGGATAATCGAAAGAAAGCAATTTTTCTTTTTCCTCCAAAATCATTTTAACTCCATCCGCTTCTCTATCTTCTTTATTTTTAATATCTCCGCTAAAATAACCTTCATGCACTTTTAAGTTAAAATCTTTATCAAAATCTTTTTCTAAATAATCTCTATATTCTTTACTTAAATCTTGCTTTAAAATTTTCGCTCTCTTTTGTTTATATAATCTTTCAAATTCTTCTTTTATAAAAGGTTTCTCTCCTCTAAAATCTTCAATATTTGGAATAAAAAATAAACTTAAAGCTTTAATATTATCTTTAAAAAGTTTTTCTTCTTTTTCAAAATGCAAATCAATAGCCTTGTTTAATAAATTTGTAATTTCGTTATTTTCTAATTTATAAGTTTTTTGTTTTTCTATAATCTCTCCATTGCTTAAATAAACTTTATCTTGAGATATTTTATTTAATGAAATTCCTTTAAATCTTAAATCTAATTTTCCCAAATCTTCGCCTATATGAATTTTAGTTTGTTTTTCTATTCCAAAATTAAAATAAGAAAATATAGCCTGTTTTATTTTTGTATTTGTAGATAATAAAAAAGGACTCTGATTATCTCGTCCTATAGTATGCACTCTTATTTGCTTAACTAAATAATTTCTAAAAGCGGATATAGAATCTAAACAATAAGCGACATTTGAAAGCGAAAAATCGCTATCTTTTGGAAAAGTCGCCCCGAAACGAAAATAAAGAGTTTTAATTTTATTAAAATATTTACTGAAAGCCTCGCCTTTAAGTAAATGCGGTTCGTCTATAATTGAAATCGGTTTTAACTCGGCTATATTTTCAAAAATACTTTGAGTATTAAATAAACTCTCGCTATTTCTATTAAGTATATTTGCAGATTTATCAATAGAGCTATTTGTAAGAATAAGAACGCTTAATTCTTCTTTATTTTTAATATAATGATTAACTATAGCGCTTAAACTTTTAATATCGCTATATACATAAGTTTTGAGATGCTTTTTATATTGATTGTAAAAATAATCTTTAGTAAGTTTAATATTTTGTTTAACGGATTCTAAAATTGCCTTTCTTGGAACGAATATTATAAATTTATTTTGTTTATATATTTTATTAATTTCAAATATAAGATTTAAATAAGTAAAAGTTTTTCCCGTTCCCGTTTCCATTAAAATATCTATATTTAATTTATCGCTTAATCCAAACGCCGATACTTTATCTTTTAAAAAATTATTAAAAACTTCTTTAAGATTATTTGCATCATGTTTCTTAAAATCAAAATCTTTTAAAAGATTAATTATATTGTTTATGCAATCTTGTTGGTAATCTTGTCTCTCAAAAATCATTTATCTGCCTTTATAAGAATATAGCGCCATTTTAATTTACACTATGAAATAAATCAATACTAATATTAGCGTAATTAATGTTTATAAAAGTTTAATACGCTTTAAAGCTTCGTAAGAAATTATAGCCGCAGAATTAGAAAAATAAAAAAATAGATAATAAAAATTAATTAATGAATAACCACTATACGAACGCTATTTTCTTGCCATCTTCCTTGCCATTTGCTTCCGCTCACTACAATAGCAGTGTCGCCATGATTTGCTAAATTATGTTTTATTAAAGTATCTTCAAGAATATCAATCTGTCCGCCATGACTTATTCCCGCGCTAAAATTCAAATCTTCAGGCATTAATATTGTATAAACATTATGACATATAGAAATTCTATTGCATAAATCTTTATCCGCCGACATAAAAACTATTGGAGTTTTAGGACGCTTTTTAGATAAATTTTTAACCGTCCATCCCGACCTTGAAAGAGCTATAATAACTTTATTAGGAAGACAATAAGACAAATACGAAGCGCTATCGGTTAATGCGTCATTTAAATTTATATCCGAAGAATTATTAATTTCTTTTTTTACGATTATAGATTTTTCCACAGCTTCAACTATCGAAACCATAGCTTTAACCGATTCTATAGGATAATCTCCCGATGCCGTTTCAGCGGACATCATAACTACATCCGTTCCGTCTAAAACAGCGTTCGCGACATCGCTCGCTTCGGCTCTCGAAGGCACGGGGCTTTTTGTCATACTTTCAAGCATTTGAGTCGCTATAATCGTTATCTTTCCCATATCGTTTGCTATTTTCAAAATCTTTTTCTGCCAAATTGGAACTTCGCCAAAAGGAATTTCGACTCCCAAATCTCCTCTTGCAACCATAACTCCGTCAGAATGTTTAATAATATCTTCCAAATTTTCTAAAGATTCCGTATTTTCTATTTTTGAAACTATTCCGACATCTTGAAAATTATTATCGTCTAAAATTTTTCTAAGTCTTATAACATCGTCCGCTTTTCTAACGAAACTCATTCCCAAATAATTGACTCCGTTTTTAGCGGAAAATAAAGCGTCCGAAATATCTTTTTCTGTTAAAACTTCGGTTGTGACATGAGCGCCAGGCAAATTAATTCCTTTACCGCTTAAAATAGTTCCTCCCGTTATAACTTTGCATATAACTAATTTTTTATCTTCGTCTTTTGATTCTACAATTAATTGAATAGTTCCGTCCGCTATTAAAAGCATAGAACCCGATTTAACATCATGAGCTATATTTGAGTGAGTCGTTGGAATAATATCTTCTTCTTTAATTTCTTTATATCCGCTTAATTTGACAATATCGCCTTCTTTAATAGTTATAGATTCTTTTAATTTTCCTATTCTTATTTTCGGTCCTTGCAAATCCGCCAAAATCGAAACGGGCTTTTTTAAATTATTTGAAACTTTTCTTATAATATTAATTCTTTCTAAATGTTCTTCATAAGTTCCGAAAGAAAAATTGAGTCTGCAAACATCCGCTCCATTTTCTATAATTTTAGTTATGCTATTTTCATCGGACCATCTCGGACCTAAAGTCGCTATAATTTTTGTTTTTCTCATTAATCTGTTTTCCTCTTTATAATTTTTTTTAATCAATAATTGCAAATATTATAAAATATTAACGACTATATTACAATTATTTTTATTTATTTTATCTTTAAAAAATTTTAAATTATTATATAATAAGTATATGGTTAAAACAATTAAAAATATATTAATTTTATTCGCTATTATTATAGTTTTATTTTCATGCGAAAAAAATAATAATAAAACAGTTCATATTGGCAATTTCTCCGTAATTATGCCCGAAAATTTTGAAAGAGGGTTTTTAGACAGAGCTATAAATATAGATAAAACGGTTATAGATTACGAAACTTACGGACTTGAAACTAAAACCGCAATTTACGGAATAGAATATTCAAAATATAAATTTTCAATTAAAATAGAAAATATTAAAAATAATATTATAAATAATTTAAAAAATCATTTTGCCATAAAAGAATATAAAATAGTTTCGGAAGGTTATGTTGACGGAAAAAATAATTGTTATCAAGTTTTAAGCAGTTTTTATTATGGACCAAATTTAACTTATAATAAATCTTTCATAATGATTAATAACGGAAATGAAGTTATAAAAATTACTTGTATGTATAACGCCAACAGCAAAAAGGACGACAAAAGAATCGATAATATTATAGCATCAGTAAAATTGATTGATAATGAATAATAATTAATCAAATATATTCTTTAATTATATTCGCAAGTTTTTTTACTTCTTCTAAACTCAAAGATTCTCCTCTATCGTTTTTATCAATATTAGCTTTTTCAAGAACTTCGTCAATTTTGTCTTTTTCTATATTTATATAAGGCGAGACGATAAAATTATTTTTTATATTTTTTCTTCTATTATGAAATAAAGTTTTTGAAACGGATTTAAATATATTAAGAATTTGAAAATCAATATCTTTTGGAACTATGCTTATAATAGAAGATTCTACATTTGGAATTGGATAAAAAACTTCTTTTGAAACATTATATTCTAATTTAATATCCGACATAAAATTTGCAAATAATGTTAATGAAGAATAATCTTCGGTATTTGGTTTTGCAATTAATCTTTTTGCAAAATCGCTTTGAACCATAAAAACCGCATAATTCCATTTTTTATAACAGTCGCATAAAAGCCATTCTATTATCGGACTTGCTATATTATAAGGAATATTTCCGTAAATATCAAATTTCTCATTATCTTTAATATCCGAAATATTAACGGTTAAAATATCTTTATGAATTATATTTATATTAGAATATCTTTCGGTTAAATGTTTGTATAAAGCTTTATCGTATTCTACTATAGTTAAATTTTCTTTATAAATATTTATAAGAATTTCGCTTAAAGAACCGAGTCCGCCGCCAATTTCTATAGCGTATTTTGAACGATTTTTAATTATTATATTTGCTATATTATTTGCAATATTTCTATCGCATAAAAAATTTTGTCCTCTATTTTTATTTGGAAATATTGAATTTTCTTTTAAATAATTTTTTACTTCGTTTTTAGAATATAAATTATTCAACATTTTTTGGTATTCTTGAAATTTGTAAAAGCATTATTAATATAATAGCCAAACTTATCGCGTATACTACGGCTATATTAATAACCATATTTGAAAATTTTACTAAAATATCGGATATATAACTTATAAATACGCTATATATTAAAGTTATTGTTAGAGTTCCGATTATTCCTATAAATTTAGCGACTAAACTAGCGCCTTCGTAATATACTTCTTCTCTAAACTTAAAAGAATTATAAGCTATAATTAGAAATAATAATAAATATAAAATCGGAGATATAATTTTTTTGAATATTATTAAATTAATCGGAGCGTTTGAATATCCGAATTTAGGAATTTCATTTTTTAAAGATATAAGTTTAGGTAAATTTATATAATCTAATATCATTTCGGTATAATTTTTAACGCTTTCAACCGCGCTTGAAGATATTGCTATTGGAATTATTGTAAAATTAGTATCGCCTATAGCGTAATTTTTTCTGCTAGTGTCAAGCGGAGCTTTTAATATAATATTTTTTATATTATTTGTATTTGGATGAAGAGTTTCTACTAATTTTCCATATTTATAATTTTGTATATTTAATATTTTAGAATTATTATCAAGTTTAATAATAGAAATATCAAACATATATAAATTGCCCTTAAAATATATGCTGTTTACGGAAGATAGCATAGTATTTTTATCTATCATTAAATTTAATCCGTTATGTTCCGTTATAGAATTATTTTCTAAAGAATTAGCGTTATCTATAAAAACATTTTTTACTTCAAAAGCTTCTTCAATAAAGAAATCGTAATTATTTATACTTTCTGTAATAATAGAATAATAATTATTAACCTCGCCTATATTTGGAGCTTCCGCATATAAAGATAATATTTCGTCATAAGCTTCCCATAATCTTCCCGCTTCGTATAAATTTATTACTTCCGCTAATTTTTTATAAGCGTATAATTCTTCTGTAGTATTTCCTAAATATTTAGGTTTATTATTTTGAGCTATGCTTATTCTATTTAAATAATATAAAGCTAAAGGATTATATCTATCAATATTTAAAATTCTTTCAAAATATTTATTAGCTTCGTTATAATTTGAATACGAATAAGCTCTTGAGCCTAATTGCATTAATTTATTAATATTTTCTATTTTATCTTTATTTTGTATATCGTATAATTCGTTTTTTTCTTTTTGAATGCTTTTTAAAAGAAGAAGTATATTTCCGTTATCGCCTTCGTAAAATAAAGCTCTTCTTGCAAGTTTATAAGAATTGTCTAAATTTCCTTTTAATAATTCTTCTCTTGCCATTTCATAATCTTTATTTTTTAATTCCGCTTCATATTGCATAAAGACTCTATAATCTTTATTAATATTATGTTCTTTTAATTTATATACCAATTCGTCTAATAAATAATAATCGTATAATGCGTAAAATAAAATTAAAATCAAAACTGTTGCAAGCGGAATAGCTATTGTTTTTGACAAATTAATTCCGCCTTCGATATAAGAACCTTTAAAAAATGCAAAATAAATACTTAAAGCGATTATATAAGGAATTATATATTTATATAATATTAAACTTGTAAATATATAAGAGATTAAAGAATGTTCTTTAGCGTAGATTTTTGAATATATAACATAGAAAATTAATATTAAAAATATGCCGATAATCGACATTATTATAAAATTTAATATAAGTCTTTTAACTATGCTTTTATTCATGATTCAATATCTTCAATTTCTATTTCTTTAGTTTCCTCTATAATTTCTATAGGTTTTAATTTTGGCTTTTTATCATAAATATCGTTCATAACTTTTTGAGCCAACATTTTAGGTGGCAAAACCGCAAAATCATTCATAACGATATTAAAATATTCTAAAGCCTTTTTATATTTTTTCTGATAATAATAACAAAATCCTATTTCATAATAAGCCCAAGCCATATCTTTTGAATAATTTTCTCTATCAAAATTATCAATTATATATTGATAATATTTTATGGCTCTTTTATATTTTTTGTTATTAAATTCCGTATAAGCTTTTTCTGCAATTATTTTAGGATATCTCGCTTCTTCGGGCGTAATTTTAAGCGCGGTTGCACATGAAGTTAAATAAAAAATAAACGCTATAAGAAAAATAAAATTCTTTTTCACTGACAAAACCTACTATTTTTTATAGGAATAAACTTCATCTCGCACAGGCAAACTTTTACGCAAGATTCTTAAAAAATCGCCCAAGTCTCCCATATCCTTATAACTGTCGCACTTTTCTACCGTTCTTCTAGCTACGGTAAAATACTTATACATCTTCTCTTCGCCAAGTTTTTTACGCCATTGTTCTTGAGTGCATTTTATTCTTAATAAATATTCTTTTCCCTCTAAACCGCTTGATTTTCTAAACAAAACGCAATAACGGCAATTAGCGCAATATATGCCCTCAAATTCAATAGGTTGTTCTTTATCTTCAGTCATAAATATTAACCATAAATTATGTTATTATAACTATAGTATAGCAAATTTTAAAATTAAAGTCAAGTTTATAATTTGTATATTTTAGCCTTATTATTTGAAAATATTATTAAAAATATTATTGAAAAAAATAAAGTATAATATATAGTAATTAATCGGAGAATTTAAAATTAATGAAAATTTTATTTATAAGACATGGACAAACGCAATATAACGCCGAATTTAGATGGTTAGGTTCTACTGACAATCCTTTATGCGAAAACGGAAAAAAAGAACTTTTAGAAAAAAAACATATTATAGAAAAATATAAACCAATTCAAAAATTATATTGCAGCCCAATGAAAAGATGCATTGAAACCGCAGAAATATATTTTAATCAAATGAATATTGAAATAATTGACGACTTAAAAGAAAGATGTTTTGGAGATTTTGAAGGAAAAAAATACGAAGAATTAAAAGACAATCATTATTATAAAGAATTTAATAAAAAACTTTGGAGAAGCAATATACCAAACGGAGAAGATTATAAAGAATTTTTTAAAAGAACTAAAAGAGTATATTTAAATATTTTAGAAGACATGAAAAAAAATAATTTAGATTATGCAGCTATAGTTTCGCATGGCGGAATTATTATGTCTATAATAAGCGAATTCGACAATAAAAAAATGGCTTTCTACGATTATTTGGTTAAAAACGGTTGCGGATTTCTTACAAAAATTGACGAAAAAAATAATATAGATATTTTAGAAAAATTTTGATAAAAAAATAACGGAATAAATTAAATATGGAAACATTATTAATATTGCCAATATCTTTTCTTATGGATATGTTTATTAATAATTTTAAATTAGACATATTCGCTTATATAAAAAATCTATTTGATAAAATCAATAATATATTGCATGAAAAAGTTTATAAAGAAAATAAAATATTAGAGTTTATATTTGGAACTTTAATTTCAATATTTATAATCGTTATAGTTTTTCTAATTTCTTTTTATTTATTAAAATTATTTTATAAAATACATTTTGTAATAGGCTTGATTATAGAATTGATTTTATTTTATAATATTTTAGAAACAAGAAAGCCTTTAGAATTTGCTTCAATCATATTTGGAACTTTGCAGAATAATAATTTTAATAAAGCAAGAAATATATTAAAAGAAAATTTAAAAATAGATACGCAAGATATGGATGAAGAGACGATTATAAAAAGAACTATAGAATATGCGACTATAACTTCCGCAGAGAATTCTATTTATTTATTAATACTTTTTATTATAGGCGGAATTCCAATTTGTTTTTTATACAAGACAATTTATACATTATCTAAAAACGAAGTTGCAATAGACGAAAATAAAAACAAAAAATTATTTGAAATATTTTTAGTAAAATTATGCTTTATTATAAATATAATACTTTCTCTAATTTCTTTTTTATTTTATGCAATTTCAAGTTTATTTTTGCAATATAGATTTAGAAATTCTTTCGCCATTTTGAAAAAAGACGCTAAAGATAGCAAATCAATTTTAGAATGCGCGGTAGCAGGTTCTTTAGATATAGAAATTGGCGGAGATTATTTTAAAGACGGAGAATTATTTGAAAGAGAAAATGTCGGCGATTATATGGAAGAATTAAATTATAAACTTATAGAAAAAGTTAATAAAATACTTTTGCTTGGAAATTATATTTCTTTATCGATTTTAATATTTATAAAACTTATCTTTATGCTTTTATCGGTTATATTTTAATTAATGTTATTTAAAAATTCGTATATATCCTCATAACCTTCAAATTCCGCTATATCGATTGGAGTAAGAGAAGAATTATCTTTTATATTTGGATTAGCGTTTAATCTTATAAGTTCTTTTACAGAATCTAATTTATTATATTTAGCAGCCAAATGCAAAGCCGTTTGTCCATTATTGTCGGTTTTATCTATTCCGTTTCCATATTTAACTATTTCTTCTATTATGTCTTTATCTCCGTAATAAACTGCAAACATAAGCAAAGTTCTATTATTATTGTCGGTTATATTATAATCGATTTTGTTTCTATTTTGAATTAATAAATTCTTTATATCGTTTTTATCTAATTTATCATTTTCGTTAATAAGAGCATGCATTATTATTGTCATTCCGTTTTCATCTTGAAAATTTATATTAACCGATTTATTTTTATTTGGAACAATATAAATTAAAACTATGATTATTAAAAAGATTATTATAAAAGATATAAAAATATTATTTATGTTTTTAGATTTTGTCGATATTTTTTTAATATTATTTTTTTTCATTTCAAGTTTTCCACTAATTACAAAATGATTTTATTATTATAAATCAATAATTAAAATATAGATATAAATAACTTGATTTTAAATAAAAATTGTTTAGTATATTTATAATATATAATTTAGTAAAAAGGCTTTAATTATGAAATTTATTTTTTCAAGAATAATAGGAAGTTTGGTAATAATCATAGGAGTATATATACTTCTTCAATATATTTTTCACATTTATATTCCTTTTCTCGCTTCAATTCCCGTATTTACTATAATAGTCGCTTTTCTTATAGTTTCTTGGGGAGTCGCTATATTATTTGGAAGAGGTTTTTATTCTTCTAAAATAATTATAGGTTTATTATTAATTTTATTTGGAATATATATTCTTATAAGATATTGCTTTAATGTAAATATGCCTTTCATTTTATACACGCCAATTTTTAGAATGATTTTTAGCATAATAATAGTTTTTTTAGGAATTTATATTTTAATCGGAGTTTATTATCTCGGCGATAATATTCCCGATTATAAAAAAAGATATTACAGATTATTTTTTAAAACTTCAAATATAGATTTTAGCAATATAGAAATAGACAGAAATATTAACATAACGGTAGATTCTATATTTTCCGACACAATTATATTTATAAATCAAAATATTCAAGTTTATATAAAGGCTTCAAGTTCGTTTGGAAGTATATCTCTTCCTACGGGCGATAGCATAAGTTTTGGCGAAGTTAATTTTATTATAGGAGATTCTGATAAAATATTATATTTAAATGTAAATTCAGCATTTGGACAAATAAGAATTTTGTATAAATGATATTTTTATATTTTTGTTATCGTTTTTTTTTTTTTGTTAAAAATATAAAATTAAACTTGACTTTTCAAAAAAGAATTACTATACTATTAAGCATAGATAAATATTTATTTTTGGAGGAAAAATATGTTTAGTAAAAAAAGCGAATTTTTAGCGGAACTCATAGGTTCAATGTTTCTAATTCTTTTAGGATGCGGAGTTGTAGCGGCGGTTGTTATTTGTAATAATGGCGCGCCCGTTAATATTCATTTGGCTTGGGGACTTGCCGTTACATTCGGTATTTATGTATCGGGTAAAATAAGCGGCGCTCATTTAAATCCAGCTGTTACTTTGGCTTTAGCTGTAACAAAAAGATTTCCATGGAGTAAGGTTTTATACTATATCGTAGCTCAAATGATAGGTTGCTTTATTGCAGCGGCTATAGTATTTGCGGTATATTATAAAAAATGGGTAGAGGTTGACTCGGAATTTGTAAACACCGCTGGAGTATTTTGCACTTTTCCAGCTGTTCCAGGTTTCTTATCGGGTTTAGTCGACCAAATTGTAGGAACTTTTATATTGGTATTTTTAATTTTAGCGGTTGGAGATGCAAATAATACGCCAGCTGGTTCTAATTTAGGTCCTATAATAGTAGGTTTAATAGTAGTGGCAATAGGTTTGTCTTTCGGCGCTATGCATGGTTATGCGATTAATCCTGCAAGAGATTTAGGACCTAGACTATTTGCCGTAGTTGCTGGTTTTAAAAATAACGGACTTACCGATGGAACTAATGTATGGATAGTTCCAATAATAGGACCTATAATTGGAGGAATTTTAGCTGGCATAATTTATGATTTAACTTTGGGAAAAATATTATCTTCAAATAAATAAAAATTAAAATTGTCGCAAGAATGCGGCGAAGGAGTTTTAAATGGCTAAATATGTAGTGGCAATAGACCAAGGGACAACGAGCAGCAGAGCAATATTGTTTGATTATGACCAAAATATGGTATCTGTCGCTCAAAAAGAATTTACTCAAATATATCCAAACGAAGGTTGGGTAGAGCATAACGCTTCAGAAATTTGGGCGACTCAATTCGGAGTTTTGCAAGAAGCTATACAAAAAGCTGGAGCAAAACCCGAAGATATAGCGGCTATAGGAATAACAAATCAGAGAGAGACTACTGTGGTTTGGGATAAAAATACGGGAGAGCCTATATATAACGCTATAGTTTGGCAATGCAGAAGAACGGCTTCAATTTGCGATGCCATAAAATCTAAAGGAATAGATTCTTATATTAGAGAAAATACGGGACTCGTTATAGACGCTTATTTTTCAGGAACTAAAATTAAGTGGATATTAGACAATGTTGCTGGAGCGAGAGATAAAGCTAAAAAAGGCGAGCTATTATTCGGAACAATCGACACTTGGCTTATATGGAAACTCACAGGCGGAAAAGTTCATGTTACCGATTATACAAACGCTTCCAGAACGATGATTTATAATATCAAAGAGCTTAAATGGGATGAAAAAATATTAAAAGAATTGGATATTCCAGAAAGCATGCTTCCAGAAGTTAAAGATTCTTCGACAATTTACGGATACGCGAATATAAACGGAAAAGAAGTTCCAATATCGGGAATAGCGGGCGACCAACAAGCGGCTTTATTTGGGCAGGCATGTTTCGACAAAGGCGATATAAAAAACACTTACGGAACGGGAAGCTTTATCCTAATGAATGTCGGAGAAAAATTCATTTTAAGTAAAAACGGTTTGATAACGACTATCGGAATAGGCTATAAAGGAAAAATAGAATATGCTTTAGAAGGTTCGGTATTTATTGCAGGCGCGGTTATTCAATGGATTAGAGACGAGCTTAGACTTTTGCATGACGCTAAAGACACGGAATATTTTGCCACTAAAGTTAAAGACACAAACGGAGTATATTTAGTTCCCGCATTCGTAGGACTCGGCGCGCCTTATTGGGATATGTATGCGAGAGGTTGTTTAGTAGGAATCACGAGAGGCGTAAACAGAAGTCATATAATAAGGGCGGCTGAAGAGGCGATAGCCTATCAAAGTAGAGATGTTATAGACGCTATGGTTGCCGATTCGGGAGTAAAATTAGGTTCGCTAAAAGTTGACGGCGGAGCTTCGAGAGATAATTTTTTGATGCAGTTTCAAGCGGATATAATAAATACAAAAGTTTTAAGACCTCAAATAACGGAAACTACCGCGCTTGGAGCGGCTTATTTGGCGGGCTTGGCGGTAGGTTTTTGGAAAGATAAAGAAGAAATTTCTAAAAGATGGAGATTAGACAAAGAATTTAATCCTTCTTTATCCGAAGATGAAAGAAATAAAAAATATACAGGCTGGAAAAAAGCTGTAGAAAGAGCTAAAAATTGGGCTGTATAATAAAATTTTGTAATCCGCTTATTGATTAATTTTAATATGCGGATTATATAAATTATATCTTTCAATATAAAATATAATGTTATAAGGTATTTTTATGTATGATATATTAATTATAGGAGCGGGCGTTTCTGGGACTTCGGCAGCGAGAGAATTATCGAGATATAAGGCAAATATATGCGTTGTAGAAAAATGCGAGGATGTATGTTCGGGGACTTCAAAGGCAAATAGCGGAATAGTTCATGCGGGATTTGACGCCGCTAACGGTTCGCTTATGGCAAAGTTAAATGTTTTGGGAAATAAAATGATGCCAAAAATAGCAAAAGATTTGAATGTTCCTTTTAAATTAAACGGTTCTTTAGTAGTATGCTCAAATAAAGACGATATTCCGAATTTGCAAAAATTATACGAAAGAGGAATTGCAAACGGAGTAGAAAATTTAAAAATATTAAACAAAGAAGAAGTTTTTGAAAGAGAGCCGAATTTAAATGATAATGTTGTAGCCGCTTTATACGCGCCGACCGCGGGAATAATTTGCCCTTTTATACTCAATGTCGCTTATGCGGAAAATGCATTCGATAACGGAGTAGAATTCAAATTTAATACTGAGGTTTTGAATATAAAAAAAGTTAATAATATATTTGAAGTTATAACTAATAACGAAATAATAAAAACAAAATATATTGTAAACGCCGCGGGAATATATGCCGATAAATTTCATAATATGGTAAGCGAAAATAAAATAAACATAAAACCAAGAAGAGGCGATTATATTCTGCTTGATAGCGAAGTTAAAAATATAGTTTCTTCGACAATATTCGCTTTGCCAAGTAAATTTGGAAAAGGAATTTTGGTGACGCCAACGGTTCATGGAAATATAATGATTGGTCCTACGGCGATAGATATAGAAGATAAAGAAGGAGTAAATACTACTACAGAAGGATTAAATCAAATAATAAAAAAATCGAAATTAACGGTAAAAAATATTCCTTATAATAAAGTAATCACTTCTTTTGCAGGGCTTCGTCCTCATGAAGACGGACATGAGTTTATAATTAAAGAAGTAGAAGACGCTGAAAATTTTATTGACTGTGCGGGAATAGAATCGCCTGGACTTGCAAGCTCGCCTGCAATTGGAGTTATGGTAGCCGATATTTTAAAAGAAAAAGCAAAATTAGAAGCCAAAAAAGATTTTATAGAGAAGAGAAAAGGCATTACAAAATTTATGAGTTTGTCCGCCGAAGAAAAAAATAAACTTATAAAAGAAAATCATTTATACGGACATATAATTTGCAGATGCGAAAAAATTACCGAAGGAGAAATAGTCGATGCAATAAAAAGTCCGATTGGAGCGAAATCTTTAGACGGAATTAAAAGAAGAGTGAGAGCTGGACTTGGAAGATGTCAAGGCGGATTCTGTTCGCCAAAAATAATGGAAATACTTTCAAGAGAGCTTAATATTAATATACTCGATATTACAAAATCCGAAAAAGGTTCTGAAATAATTAAAGGATTTGATAAAGAAAGTTTATAAGGAGAGACAATGAAATCTTATGATATTGTTATTATAGGCGGAGGACCTGCGGGACTTGCGGCCGCTATTTCGGCAAGAGAAAACGGAATAGAAAATTTGCTTATTATAGAAAGAGACGAAGTTTTAGGCGGAATATTAAATCAATGCATTCATAACGGTTTTGGACTTCATAGATTTAACGAAGAGCTTACGGGACCAGAATACGCTTATAGATTTATAGAAAAAGTTATAGATTTAAAAATAGAATATAAATTAAACACTATGGTTTTGAATATCGATGCAGACAAGAATATAACTTATATAAACAAAGAAGAAGGTTTTATTCAAATTAAATCTAAATCTATTATTTTAGCTATGGGATGCAGAGAGCGAGCGAGAGGTGCGCTTAATATAGCGGGTTATCGTCCCGCGGGAATATTTTCGGCGGGAGCTGCGCAACATTTAGTAAATATTGAAGGATATATGCCAGGAAAAGAAGTAGTTATTTTAGGTTCGGGAGATATAGGACTTATTATGGCGAGGAGAATGACTTTTGAAGGAGCGAATGTGAAAGTTGTAGCCGAGATTTTGCCATTTTCGGGAGGCTTAAAAAGAAATATAGTTCAATGTTTGGACGATTTTAATATTCCTTTGAAATTAAGTCACACGGTTATTGACATTAAAGGAAAAGACAGAATCGAAGGAGTTATTATTGCTAAAGTTGACGAGAATATGAAGCCGATTAAAGGAACTGAAGAATATTATTCATGCGACACTTTGCTTTTGTCGGTTGGATTAATTCCCGAAAACGAGCTTTCAAAAGAAATAGGAATTGAAATAAACCCAATCACATCGGGACCTATAGTAAACGAAAGTTTGGAAACTAATATCGAAGGAATATTTTCTTGCGGAAACGCTTTGCATGTTCATGATTTGGTTGATTTTGTTTCAGAGGAAGCGGAAACTGCGGGAAAAAGCGCCGCTATTTATATTTTAAATAAAAAAACAAAAAAAGAAAAAGAAGAATATATTTATTTAAAAGCTTCAAACGGAATTCGTTATACAGTTCCGTCAATCGTTAATATTGAAAATATAGATAAAGAACTTACGGTTAGATTTAGAGTAGGCGGAGTATTTACAAATAAATTTTTGAATGTTTATTTTGACGGCGCGAGGCTCATTCATAAAAAACATTTAATATTTGCGCCTGGCGAAATGGAAACCTTAAAATTGGGAAAAGATATGTTATTAAAAAAGGATTTAAAAAATATAGAATTTAGAATTGAAGATAATTAAATTAAGGATAATAAAATGGAAAATAAAGAATTAACTTGTATATGTTGTCCTATGGGATGCGCTTTAAATATTGAAATGGAAAATAACGAAATTGTAAAAGTTAGCGGTAATACTTGTAAAAGAGGCGACACTTACGCGAGAGCAGAAATAGTTCGTCCCGTTAGAATGGTTACGACTATAGTCAAAGTGGAAAACGGAAAATTAAAAATGCTCCCCGTAAAAACAAAAGAACCTATAGATAAAGATAAAATAAATATTTGTCTTCATGCATTGAAAGATATAAAAGTTAAAGCTCCAATTCGTATAGGAGATGTTATAGTTTCAAATGTTGCTGGAGCGGATATAGTCGCTACGAGAAATGTGGAAGCTATATTATAATAAAATTAAATATTTTTTTATTAAATTTTAAGTGCAAGACTCGCAAACCTCTTCAAGCTCAAAATTCGATTTAGGAGTTTTCATATAATATAAAGTTTTAAGTCCTAAATCCATAGCGTATTGAATATCGTCCCAAAGTTCTTTTGCCGATTCTGGTTTAATATAATAAAGATTTACAGATTGCGATTGGTCTATATATCTTTGTCTAACTGCGGCAAGCTCTATAATATTTTTTGCAGGAATCGTCCAACATCTTTGATAATAATCTCTATTCTTTTTAAGATTAGGCGCTAAAGACGGCAAGGTTTGAATTCCTTCTTCTACAAAAAATAAATCTACTATAGGCTCTATGCTTTCCGTTGCCGAAACGCTTTTTCCCGAAGTCGCTGTCGGAGCTATAGCGCCATGAAAAGAAAATCTCACGCCATAATTTTTTATATCTTCTGCAAGTTTATCCCATTTTTTAGAATCGGTTTCAATATTAAGAATATTTTTTTTATTATTTAAAATCGACAAATGAAAAGGAGTTTTTCCTTCTTTCCATTTTGATTCGTAAAAAGTTTTATAAGGTCCTCTCTCTTTCGCTAAAATATTTGAAGCTTCGTAAATATGATAATATAAATCGTCAAAAACTTTATTTGTAAACTCTATCGCTTCTTTGTCGGTATATTTTAATTTATTTGACGCTAAAAGATTCGCATAATTTATAACTCCAATTCCGATTGGACGATTTTTTTTATTTGCAATCTCGCCTTCTTTTACGGGATAAAATTGGGCGTCTATTATATTATCGCATCCTCTTAATAAAGTGTAGCAGAAGGATTTTTTCTTTTCGGGCTTAAAATTAACCCAAGACATTAAATTTACGGAAACCAAATTGCATATTCCAATCTCTCCGCTTTGCTTTCTCTGAATTATCTCATAACTTCCATCTTCGTTTACCACATATTTTTCTTCTAAAAGTTTTGAAGGAAAAGACGGAATTACAATTTCTTGACAGAGATTTGAAGCGCCAACAAATTTATTAACCATATTTTGTTCGTTTATATTATCAACAAAAGTTAAATATATATTTCCCGTTTCCTGACGAACTTTCAATATTTGAAATAATAATTCTTTCGCTTTTATTTTCTTTTTTCTTATTGAAGATTTGCTTTCATAATAAACATAAGCTATATTAAAATTCTCTCCGTATTCTTCGTTAAGTAATGGAGTTTCTTTAGGGTCGAATAAAGTTATATATTGGTCTTTATTTACTCTCTCTCTAAAAATATTGCTTATTCTTATTGAATATACTAATTTTCTCGCTCTAGTATCTTCCGTTCCGCCCGCGTCTTTAAGCATTACCAAATCCATAACATCCATATGCCACCAAGGAAAAGTTATAACGCATGCTCCTTTACGAACTCCGCCTTGATTAAACGATGAAATTGTCTGCTCTACTCTCTTTATAAAAGGAATAGGTCCGTCTGAGCGTCCTCTATTAGTTTGAATGCTTGAGCCTGAAGCTCTTATAAAAGAAGCGTCATAAGCGATTCCTCCCGAAAATTTTGAATATAAAGCCATATTGCCATCGGTTTGATTTAAACTCCAAGTGTCGTCATCGGGAGTGTTTAATATGCAGCTTGCAAGTTGAGCTTTTATAGTCATACTATTTGCAATTCTTGGCGTGGCAAATGTAACTTCATGTTTTGAAAGCATATCGTAAGTTCTTTTTATATATTTTAATCTATCGTTTCTGCTTTTTTTAAAAATTTCTTTTTTATCGCCTTTATAAATATCGTCATAAAAAGAAAACATAGCGGCAACCATATAAGTTATTTGAGGAAGTTCCAATTTTTTATTTCCGATTGCTTTGCAGTATTTTCTATTGAATATTGCAAGTCCTTTATAAGTAAAAAGCAAATCTCTATTTGGCTCTATCATTGAATTTATTTTATCCAATTCTATGTCTGAAAAATGTTTTATTATTTCTTTATCGTATATTTTGTATTTCAATCCTTTTTTTAAAAAAGTTTTTATATGAGGATAACTGCCGATTTTTTTGAGTCCCGCCGTTTCTTTATATATTTTCATTAAATAAAGTTTTTCGGCTATAGTATCATATATCGGATATAGCGGACTTATTTTATTTACGGCAGTATTTATAAGCTCGTCATATAAAACTTCAATTTTCATTTTATCGTTTATTTTTATATTAAGTCCTTGAAGTAAAGCGTTTGTAAAAACTTCTTTTCCTTCGGTAGCCCAATTAATAACTTTTTTTAATTTTTCTTCGTTAAAAGGCTCTTCTCTTCCGTCTCTTTTTATAATAATATGTTTTTTATCTTTAGTTAATTCAATCATAATCTGCTCCAATTATAAGTCGTTTTTAAGCGTTCCTTTTTGATAAGATATATTTGTCGCTTCTTGCAAAGCTGCATTTTGTTTATTTATATCTCTATAAGTATTAAACCAATCTATTATATCGGATTTTTTTTCTTTCAAATATTCGGTTTCAATTCCAATATCTCTCAATCTAACTCCCGCCCAATATTTAATAAAATGTTCGCTTATAGAAGAGTTTATTCCCAAAACATCTCGCTCGTCAAATAAATATTTCGCCCATTTAATCTCTTCAGCGACAGTATAGTCAGTCATTTCTTTTGCTTTCTCGTCATACCAACCGCTATCAAATAAATGTTTAAATCCTTGACTTCCATCTTTTCTAAGTATCGATAAAACATTTTTTCCCGTAGGAACATGAACATTTAATTCGTCATGAGCTATAAGTTTTATTGTTTTTGTAAATCCCGTAATCGCATCGCCGTAGCTATTATTAATTGTAAAAGTCACCAAAAATGAAAAAGGAAATTTAACGCTTTCAAGCAAATATATTCCCGTTAGCAATTTCAAAACCGCTTGCTTTTTTTCGTCCAAAGTTGCGTTGGAAGTTTCAATATTGCATAAAGTATCAACGCAATCGAAAAGTTCAACTTCTTTCTCCATTCTATGTTTTACAAATTCATCGTTATAAACCAAATCTAAAGTCTCGGTTGCCTGCTGAGCGAAAACTTCCGAAAGCCCGTAAGAATAAGACTCTGCATGAATAACTTCTTCAATGGCGATTCTCGAATATAAAATAGACCAAATAGAACTTGAAACTATTCTATTTAAAATTGACGCAAATCCGCTTGTCACTCCGCTATCCATTAAAGTTTGATAGGCGATATTTAATTTAAAAGCCCTTTGAGCGTCTTCGGGTAGAGAAGAAAATCTTGTTTTATCCGATTTATAATCTACCTCTTTTGAAAACCAAGTATTTCCTTCGCTCGCTTCTTTTAATTTTCTTGCAACCTCATGACTTATAGAGTCGATTCTTATATAATGCCCGAAATCTCCAAAAAATATTTTTTCATTCTCGGGCTTTTTATCTACATCAATTACTTTCATTAAAATTAATACCTCTTCAATAAATTAACATAATAAATAAACATAATTATAATATTCTATTTATATTTTTTAATTTGTCAAATTTTTATTCGTTTTTGTAGTGATATGAAAGATTTGCATATTAAATATGGAATAAATTAAAAAATTTTAATCTATGGTTTTAATTTATTATTATAAAATATTATAAAAAATATTTATTAGAATTTAAATTAGGTCGTAATAATTTATATTTTTATCTCAAAAATCATTCGTAATATGTATTTATGTATATATAATATCATATTTTTATATATTTTAAGAAAAATTTTTAAATTTTTTCTAAAAAATTACAGAAAAAACTTGACAAATAAAAAATAGTTTGCTATACTATATGGCATAATCTATTTGAATATTTGGATTTAATAAACTATGAAGAAAAACGGAATTATAAATAGCGATATTTCTAAAGTATTATCGTATATGAGACATACTGATTTGATATGCATATCGGATTTAGGATTGCCATGTCCAGAAAATATAAAAACTATAGATTTATCGCTAAAATTAGGCTATCCATCTTTTATAGAGGTATTATCCGAAATAATTAAAGATATAAAAATAGAACATATAATACTTGCGGAAGAAATAAAAGATAATAATAAAAAAGTTTATAATAAAAATAGTTTTAATTTAGTTTATGATAAATGTTACTTAATTGGAAATAATAATGATTATCTATTTTTTCTAAAAAGAATGACAAACTTAATAATGCTTGGTAACTCGGTTACAATTAAAGGAGAACTAAACAGAGTAGAGTTTTCTAAATTCTATTTAGACATAACTAATAGTGTAAACAACTATAGTGCACAAAATAAAGTTAAAGTAAAACGTATAAAGAAATAATAATAGTACCACAAAA
>OLHA01000443.1_pt1 | contig 24349 bp, 20 predicted proteins | sample 1605961 | NCBI WGS metagenome assembly OLHA01 (sample SAMN03283288) | human gut metagenome | biome: human-associated habitat; material: feces | host: Homo sapiens | place: Peru | collected 2012
TGCCGGATAACTATACGGCACTCGGAACGTTTCTGTTTAATTCGATAAAAACCGTTCACGTCGGGCTTTCAAAGGTCAACGTGCCGATTCTTATCGTCGGTCTTATTCTTGTTGTGCTCACGGCGGGACGCGATTCAAAGAGTATCGGTGGCAGGATAGGCGGCGGGCTTTACGGCGTTTACAATCTTGTCGGCGGATATCTCGGCGATGTGCTGTCATATGCGCGTTTGCTTGCACTCGGACTGGCAACGGGCGTTATAGCAAACGTTATGAATATGCTCGGTACGCTTCCGCAAAACACGGCTGTTAAATTTATTCTTTTTGTTATTGTGTTCGTTTTCGGACACATAGCAAACCTTGCGATCAATGTTATAGGCGCGTATGTTCACACAAACCGCCTGCAGTACGTTGAATTTTTCGGTAAGTTCTACGAGGGCGGAGGCAGAGCCTTTGTGCCGCTCGCAGCAAATACAAAAACCTATAAAATCAGGGAGGAAAACTAATCATGGATCTTTCGTCAATTTTTAATCAGGCAGCTTCTTCTTCATCTTCACTTGTTGAATACCTCGGTGTATTCTTCGTTTGTCTCGGTGCGGCGCTCGCAGCCGCGCTCCCCGGAATCGGCTCGGCAAAGGGTACCGGTCTTGTCGGTCAGGCGGCAGCCGGCGTTGTGGCGGAGGACCCCTCCAAATTCGGTAAGGTTCTTATCCTTCAGGTTCTCCCCGGCACACAGGGACTTTACGGCTTCCTGACCGCAATTCTTCTTCTTTCAAACACGGGCGTGCTCAACGGCACGGGTAAAGATATTCTCTGGTATGAAGGTCTTGCCTATTTTGCGGCTTGCCTTCCCATTATGATTGTGGGTCTTCTTTCCGCTCTTGCACAGGCGAAAACGGCTGCCGCGGGCGTCGGACTTGTTGCAAAGAATCCCGAACAGTCAGGAAAAGCCATTATCTTTGCGGCAATGGTTGAAACATATGCCGTTCTTGCGCTTCTCGTTTCGCTGCTTGCGATAATGAGCCTTAAAAACGTCTTTGCGGCGTAAATAAACACGAACGGGAGAGAAAAACATGTCTCTTGATAAAATAACTGCCCGTCTTTATTCGGATTCCGAACGTGAGTGTGCGGAACTTGTCCGCAAGGCAACCGAAGACGCGAAAAACCTGCTTCTCAGTGCAAGTGAGGAAGCTTGTGCGCTTGTTTCCGCCGAAAGGGAGAGTGCCGAAAAGGACGCCGAAACGATTATCGAAAAGGCGCGTTCTGCCGCATCCGCTTCGGAGCGCCGCGCTGTGCTCAAGGCAAAAAGCGAGCTTATTGAAACGGTGCTTTCAAGTGCAAAAAAACAGCTCCTCGCGCTTGATGACGAAAAATATTTTGAACTTCTCGTTTATCTCGCAAAGAAAAATCTGCGTGATGATAAAGGCACGCTCTGCATGTCCGATGAGGATATAAAGCGCTGCCCGGCGGACTTTGCCTCACGTCTCGGCGGAAACGTCACCGTTTCGTCCGTTCCCGAAAAAACGGACGGCGGATTTATTCTGAAATACGGCGATATTGAAATAAACTGCACGTTCGGTGCGCTTTTCGCCGCTTATTCCGACGAATTAAAGGCGAAGGCTTCCGAAGTCCTTTTCGGCTGATGCCGAAGGCGGAAAGGAACAGCGTATGAATAAATATGAATACACATATGCCGTTGCGCGAATAAGGGCGAACGAAGCAAAGCTTTTAACACCGCAGCAGTTAGGCTCGGTTATCGCGGCTCCGACGTTTGACGAGGCACTGCGGCGCGTGTCCGATTTCGGTTACGACATCGGTGAGGACGGATACGCAGCAGCGCTTCAAAAGCGGGAAAAGGAAACAGACGAGCTTGTTTTCGGCATTTTGCCCGACAAATCAATGCTCGACAGCATGATTATAAAAAATGACTTTGCCAATCTCAAAGTATGTCTGAAAGCACTTGTATGCGACAAGCCGACCGACGGATTATTTACGTCTCCGAGCGTCTATGACCCGTACGAAATAAAAAAACACGTCTTTGATCGAAAAAACGACAAGCTTCCCGAATGCATGCGCCATGCCGACAGAAGCGGCTATCGCATTCTCACACAGACGCATTTTGCTCAGCTTGCCGACTCTGTTATCGATCGCGCGGCAATGGAGCAGACCTTGCTGTTTGCCGAAAAAGCCGACAATGATGTTATGCGCGAATGGGCGCAGGCTTATGTCGCGCTGAGCAATATCAAAGTGCTTTACAGGGCGCTGAAGGCACAAAAAGCAGAGAGCTTTATGCTTCGGGCAGTTGCCGACTGCAGGTCGTTTGATAAAAAAGATATTGTAAAAGCCGCCGTAAAAGGGGAGGATGCTTATTTTGAGTTTCTTTCCCGCACTCCGTTTGCAGCCGTGGCGGAATCGCTTAAGCGCAGTACCGCGGAGTTTGAAAAACGGAGCGACGAATATATACTTGCTTTGTTCGGACAATACAAAAACGATCCGTTCGGCATCGCCCCGATAGCGGCTTTCAGATATGCGGCACATATTGAAATTCTTGATTTGAGAATTATCCTTTCGGCAAAACACAACGGAATGTCGGAGGAAGACATTCGCGGGAGAGTGAGGGGTTCCGATGTATAAGATAGGTGTTATCGGCGACGGCGACAGTATTTTGGGCTTTGCGTCAGCCGGACTTTCGGTTTACCCGACGGAAGACGCGGCGGAGGCAGGCAGACTTTTAAAAAAGCTTGCCGACGATCACGCGGTGATATTTATAACGGAAAAGCTTGCTTCCGCTCTTGACGGCGAAATCGCGCACTACCGCTCACATTCCGTCCCCGCGATTATTCCCATTCCCGGAATCACCGGGAACACCGGCATAGGTATGAAAAGCGTCAGCCGTTCGGTTGAACAGGCTGTCGGTTCTGATATTCTTGCGGATTGACACATACAGCGCGGCGTTTTTTCTTAACCGATAAATCGACGCGAAAGAAAGGTTTTGATATCTTGAGTAAAGGAAAGATCGTTAAAGTCGCCGGTCCTCTTGTTATCGCAGAGGGCATGCGCGACGCAAATATGTTTGACGTTGTAAGAGTAAGTAAACAGCGTCTTATCGGCGAAATAATCGAAATGCACGGCGACAGAGCATCCGTTCAGGTCTATGAGGAGACGGCGGGACTCGGCACCGGCGAAGACGTGGAATCCACGGGTATGCCGTTGAGCGTCGAGCTCGGACCCGGTCTAATAACGGGTATCTTCGACGGAATCCAGCGCCCTCTCGAAGCAATTATGCGTGTTGCCGGCAACAGTCTTAAGCGCGGTATTGAAGTGCCTTCTCTCGACAGAGAGAAAAAATGGCATTTCTATCCCACCGCAAAGGTCGGCGACAGGGTGTCGGGCGGCGATATTGTCGGCTACGTCAATGAAACCGACGTAGTTAAGCATAAAATTCTTGTTCCCGTCGGTGTTTCGGGTACAATTGCCTCTTTGAATGAAGGCGATTTCACCGTAACCGATGAAATCGGCGCGGTTAATGGCGATAACGGCGCCGTAACACCGCTCATGCTCATGCAGAAATGGCCCGTAAGAAAGGGCAGACCGTATAAAGCGAAGCTTTCGCCCGATATGCCGCTTGTCACGGGTCAGCGGGTAATCGACACACTGTTCCCGATAGCAAAGGGCGGCGTTGCTGCAATTCCGGGTCCGTTCGGTTCGGGTAAAACCGTTACGCAGCATCAGCTTGCAAAGTGGGCGGAAGCGGATATAGTTGTTTACATCGGTTGCGGAGAGCGCGGCAACGAGATGACCGACGTTCTCAACGAGTTCCCCGAGCTTATCGACCCTCACACCGGAAAGAGCCTTATGGAACGCACGGTGCTTATCGCAAACACCTCCGATATGCCTGTGGCGGCGCGTGAAGCATCCATTTACACCGGCATTACGATTGCGGAATACTTCCGTGATATGGGCTACAGCGTAGCGCTTATGGCAGACTCCACCTCGCGTTGGGCGGAGGCTCTGCGTGAAATGTCGGGACGTCTCGAAGAAATGCCCGGTGAAGAAGGCTACCCCGCCTACCTCGGTTCGCGTCTGGCGCAGTTCTACGAACGCGCGGGCAGAGTTAAGTGTCTCGGCTCCGACGGGAGAGAAGCGTCTCTTTCCGTCATCGGCGCCGTTTCGCCTCCCGGCGGCGATATCTCCGAGCCTGTTTCGCAGGCGACGCTGCGAATAGTAAAAGTGTTCTGGGGACTTGACTCCGCTCTTGCCTATAAGCGTCATTTCCCGGCAATAAACTGGCTTACCTCTTATTCGCTTTATGCCGATTCCCTCGGCAAATGGTTCAATGAACAGGTTGACACTGAGTGGACGAAGCAGCGCGGCAGACTCATGGAGCTTTTGAGCGAGGAAGCAAGCCTTGAAGAAATAGTAAAACTTGTCGGTATGGACGCGCTCTCACCCGGCGACCGACTGAAAATGGAAGCGGCGCGTTCGATCCGAGAGGACTTCTTGCATCAGCTTGCATTCCACGAGGTCGACACATACACATCCCTTAAAAAGCAGGATCTCATGATGAAGCTTGTGCTCGGTTATTACGACATGGCGTCCGACGCTCTTAAGCTCGGCGCGGATATAGAGAAGCTTGCCTCGCTACCCGCGCGCGAAGCTATCGGACGTTTCAAATACGTTGCCGAAGAAAACATAGATGCCGAATTTAAAAAAGCGCTTGAGCTGCTCGAAGGAGAGATTCGTCAGGCGGTTACCGATAAGGAGGAATACTGATGCCTAAAGAATACAGAACCCTACAGGAAATAGCAGGTCCCCTTATGCTCGTGCGCGATGTTGAGGGCGTAAAATATGAGGAGCTCGGTGAAATCGAGCTTGAAAACGGCGAAACGCGCCGCTGCCGTGTGCTTGAAATCGACGGCACGAATGCGCTTGTTCAGCTTTTTGAGAACGCCGCCGGAATTAACCTTTCCACCTCGAAAATACGCTTCACCGGCAAGCAAATGGAGCTTGGCGTATCCGCCGATATGCTCGGACGCGTTTTTGACGGACTCGGCAGACCTATCGACGGCGGTCCCGACATTATCCCCGAAAAGCGCCTCGATGTTAACGGCACACCCATGAACCCCGCCGCAAGAAGCTATCCGCAGGAGTTTATTCAGACGGGCGTTTCGGCTATCGACGGTCTTAACACACTCGTAAGAGGTCAGAAGCTGCCCATTTTCTCCGCATCCGGTCTTCCGCATGCTCAGCTTGCCGCACAGATTGCGCGTCAGGCAAAGGTAAGGGGAACAAACGAGCAGTTTGCCGTTGTGTTTGCAGCAATGGGTATCACCTTTGAAGAATCAAACTTCTTTGTCGAATCATTTAAGGAGACGGGCGCAATCGACAGAACCGTTATGTTTACGAACCTTGCCAACGACCCTGCGGTTGAGCGTATCGCCACACCCCGTATGGCGCTTACCGCTGCAGAATATCTCGCCTTTGACCTCGGCATGCACGTTCTTGTTATTCTCACGGATATCACGAACTACGCCGACGCGCTGCGTGAAATATCCGCCGCGCGTAAGGAGGTTCCCGGCCGCCGCGGATATCCCGGCTATATGTACACCGACCTTGCTTCGCTCTATGAGAGAGCCGGACGTCAAAAGGGCAAGAGCGGTTCCATAACAATGATTCCGATCCTTTCAATGCCGGAGGATGACAAAACGCATCCCATTCCCGACCTTACGGGCTATATCACCGAGGGACAGATCATTCTCTCCCGTGAGCTGTACCGCAGAGGCGTCACTCCTCCCATCGACGTTCTGCCGTCACTGTCGCGTCTTAAGGACAAAGGAATAGGCGAGGGCAAAACAAGAAAAGATCACTCAAACACCATGAATCAGCTTTTCTCCGCATACGCGCGCGGCAAGGACGCGAAAGAGCTTATGGTCATTCTCGGTGAAGCCGCCCTTACGGATATCGACAAGCTTTATGCAAAGTTTGCCGACGAATTTGAGAAGCGTTACGTTTCGCAGGGCAATTACACCGACCGCAGCATTGAAGAAACGCTCGATATCGGTTGGGAATTGCTGCGCATTCTCCCGCGCGGCGAGCTTAAGCGTATTTCAAACGAGCTGCTTGACAAGTATTACGATAAAAAAGATTAAGGGGGTGAGCCTGAATGGCGGTTCTGAATGTTAACCCCACCCGTATGGAGCTTACAAACCTGAAACGCAAGCTCACCACGGCGCGCAGAGGTCACAAGCTTTTGAAGGACAAGCGCGACGAATTGATGCGGCGTTTTATGGAGCTTGTAAGAGAAAATAAGGAGCTTCGCAAAAAGGTCGAAAACGGCATTGCCGAAGCAAACAGATATATGGCTGTCGCGCGTTCGGTGATGAGCGACGCCGATATCGAATCGGCTCTCATGATGCCGATGCAGGAGGTAAGCGTAGAAGTTTCGGAAAAGAACGTTATGTCGGTGCTCATTCCGGAGTTTTCAACACAGCTTAAAACCGCGGACGACGCCGATATCTATCCATACGGCTTTGCGTTTACGTCAACCGAGCTTGACGGAGCGGTCAAGTATATTTCCGATATTCTGCCCGACCTTATTAAGCTTGCCGAAACCGAAAAATCATGCCAGCTTATGGCTGCGGAAATTGAGAAAACGCGCCGCCGCGTCAATGCGCTTGAGCACGTTATGATTCCGCAGTATGAGGAAACCGTAAAGTATATTTCGATGAAGCTTGACGAGAACGAGCGAAGCGCCACCACTCGCATCATGAAAGTTAAAGATATGATGCTCCGCGAGGCTCATCACTACGATTTCAGATAGTCCGATTTTTCCTACGGAGGTTTTATGCCCAAGGACAACACCGGCAGAGAATTAAAATTTTACAGATATGCGCTTACGCGTGCCCCATGGCTGATGAAAGCCGCATGGGGCGCGCAAAAGGCGCTTCTTTTTTTCACTCCCGTTCACCGCTGCCGTCACGAAACGGCGCATGTTTTGCGTGATGACGGGAGCACCCTACATATCGATGTTTTTGAACCGCGCACCCGCCGCACCCGCGGAAAAAGGCTTCCGACGCTGCTTTATTTTCACGGCGGCGGTTTCGGTTTTGAGGCGGCGCCGCACCACAAAAAGCTGATGTCCGTGTATGCAAAAAGAGCCGATTGCAGGGTAGTGTGCCCCGATTACGGACTTCTTCCCGACGCGGTCTATCCCGCGCCGCGAAATGACGCGCGTCTGGCATCGTCGTGGCTGCAAAAGACTTACGGCGATATGCCCTATGCCGTCGGCGGCGACAGCGCGGGCGGCGCGATAGCGTCTTATGTAATGGCGGACGCCGAGGTTACACCGCGCCTTGCGATGCTGCTCTATCCCGTTACCGACAGTGAAATGAAAACCGAATCCATGAAGAAGTATACCGATACACCGGTTTGGAATGCGGTAAACAACCGCTGCATGTGGGAAAAATACCTTGCGAACGGCGATGACAGAGAGGCAAGCCCGATGCAGATGACGCTGCCCGAAAGGTTACCCGACGTTTATATAGAGACAGCCCAGTTTGACTGCCTGCACGATGACGGTGTGAATTTTGCAAAGCGTCTTGCCGAACACGGTGCACGCGTTGAGATAACCGAAACTCTCGGTACGGTGCACGGCTACGACATCGCCCTGTGGTCGCGCCTTGTACGCGCTTGCATAAAAAAGCGCGTTGCCGCATTAAAAAAGGCATTTGAATAGTGCTGCTTACGACGGCTTTTTTTAATTAAGGAAACGACGGTTTGCCGTCGTTCTTTTTTTTGCATATATGAAAATAACTGACTGAAAAATAAGAAAAATACCATAAAATGTAATAAGAGCCTGTTGTTCATTCCTCTTTTATGCTTTCTGTTACAAATTATTGTTTTTTTTGTAACAATCGTTTATACTGTTATATACCCCATTAAATCAAAGAGTAACGGAGGAAAAAACAATGAAACAAAAAGCAAAGAAACTGACGGCGATTATGTTGGCTGTCACAGCAATTTTAACATCGTTGTCGCTTGTTTTTTTAGGCGGCGGCGACCTGTCTGTTTTCGTGCGTGCACAGGCTGCCGATGCCGAAAGCGTATTGACATTTAAAAAAGATAATGACCGTCTCTATGTTACGGACTGTGACACTTCTGCGTCAGGCGTGCTCACTATCCCGGAAACATATAACGGAGAAACTGTCTACGGTATAGAAAGCGGCGCATTTGACGGCTGCACGGAAATTACCGAAATTGTGATTCCCGCCGGAGTGTGTGGTATAGGTTTTGATGAGGATGATAATGGCTATTATTCCGGCTATTTCTCCGATTGTACATCGTTACAGACAATCACTGTCGATAAAAATAATTCACACTACAGTTCCGTTGACGGTGTTTTGTTCGAAGGTCCGAAACTTTTAAAATATCCTCCTTGTAAAGCGGATAAAAGCTATACCATTCCTTCATGCATCAGTTGCATATGCCAATACGCATTTGAAGGCAGCAACTTTTTAGAGGAAGTTGCAATTCCGAGCAGCTTAGAGGTTATATATGAGCTTGTTTTTCAAAATTGCAAGGCGCTTAAAAAATTTACAGTTGAAGACGGCGGCAAGCTGTCGATTGTTGAACATCCTTTTGATGGTTTTATATTTGATGGATGTGATTCTCTTGAGGAAATAAAGTTTTCTCCTAACACATGTTTGTGTTATTTTTCGGAAAAAAGCATATATTTTGCCAATCTTAAATCGCTTAAAAACATAACACTGCCGGCAATATTCCCATATGAAAGAAAAATCTCAGACAGAGCATTTGCCGGTTTGCAAAACCTCGAAAACGTTGAATTTTTGACCATTGACGGGTGTTCGGCTGTTACGTCAATCGGAGACAGTGCATTTGCCGATTGCCCGAAGCTTAAGTCCGTTATACTGCCGGATTCGATTACAAAAATGGGCGAGGGAACATTTTGGGGTTGTTCATCGCTTGAGAATGTTAATATTCCCTCCGGTTTAGAGGAAATACCGGATTACACATTTTGTGAATCGGGAATTACGCAGATAGAGATACCGGAAGGCGTAAAAAAAATCGGCATAGATGCGTTTGCGGGATGCACAATGCTGAAGTCTATTACTTTTCCCGATAGTGTTACGGAAATAGGAACGTTCGCTTTTTGTGAATGTACAAAAATTAACGGTTTAAATATTTCCAAAAATGTCGAAAAAATAGATGATTTTGCATTTGCCGCAACCGTATCTTCCGAGTATATAAACGTTGACCCCGAAAATAAAAATTATTCATCGGTCGACGGTGTTTTGTTTAATAAAGAAATGACGGAGCTTATCAATTATCCGGCAAAAAAAGCGGGAGATGAGTATATTGTTCCGGACACGGTGACGAGGGTTGATACATTTTCATTTGTAGGTTGTGACAATCTTAGGAGTATTACATTTCCCGAAAGTGTTGTTTTGATTGATTGTGAGGCTGTTGAGTCATGTGCCTTGCTGAATGATGTCTATATTCTTAACAGAGAATGTGAGATCGCCGACTACGATTCGACAATAGACTCCGGTGCTGTGATTCACGGTTATACAGGCTCAGGTGCAGAGGAGTACGCAAAAAAATATGACCGCACATTCGTCGCGCTTGACGCGCATGTTCACACGCCCGTCGAGATGCCTGCCGTTGTACCTACATGCACCGTATCGGGATTGACTCAAGGACAGAAGTGCTCCGATTGCGGAGAAATACTGGTTGAGCAGAAGACCGTTCCCGCCGTCGGACACACGGAGGTTACAGATGCCGCCGTTGCCGCGTCATGCACATCCCCCGGGAAAACGGAGGGTAAGCATTGTTCCGTTTGCAGCGAAGTGCTGATTGCACAGAAAACGGTTGATGCTTTCGGTCACCGTGACAGTGACGGCGACGGAAAGTGTGATGTGTGCGGTGCTGCTTTACATCCGGAAAAATGCAGACACATATGCCATTCCGAAAACAAGGCGGCAAAATTCTTCTGGAAAATAATTTGCTTCTTTGATAAGCTTTTCAAAACGAACCGTTTCTGCAGCTGCGGAATCAGTCATTGGTAATGTGAAAAAACGATAAAAAAAAACGGGTTGCCGTCTTCGGAATTGTCCGAAAGGCGGCAGCCCGTTTTTCATCAAAAGCATCCCATGTTTATTTTGTACGGAAAATAATAAGACAGGGGAACTGTATTTTTTATTCGGCGGAGGGGAATGTGACGGAAACCTTGAAAAGATCGCCGTCAATGCTGATTTTGAAGCTGCCGCCCATAAGCTCCGTCAGGCTTGATGCAATCGACAGCCCCAAACCGCTGCCTTCCGTGTTTCGCGACGAGTCGCCGCGCACGAATCTCTCGGTCAGTTCTTCGGGCGCAATGTTAAGCTCGTTCTTTGAAATGTTGCGCAGAATTACAGATGCGGTACCGTTTATTTCCGTCAGGGTGAGATAGACACGTGTGCCGGGAAGTGAGTATTTGCAGACGTTGTTCATAATATTGTCAAACACCCTCCACAGAAGTCTGCCGTCCACATTTACGTATGTCGGGTTTTCGGGAACATTGATTATAAGCGACAGTGCGCTTTTATCGAGCTTGTCGCAGTATTCGCCGTCCATCTGAGATACCATTACCCGAAGGTCGAGCTTTTCCGGATTAACTTCAATGTTGCCTGTTGCGGCTTTTGATGCGTCGACAATGTCAACGGTGAGTTTTTTAAGGCGCTGCGACTGTCTGTCTATGACGCCAATGTACTCTTTTGCCGTTGCGTCGTCAATGTCGAGTTTTTTCAGCAAATCAATATAGTTCACTATTGAAGTGAGCGGTGTTTTAAGGTCGTGCGAAACATTCGTGATAAGCTCCGTTTTCATGCTCTCGCTTTTTATCTGATCTCTTACGGCATTGTTTACGGTGTCGTTGATGCTGTTCAGGTTTTGCGCAAAGCGTTTAAACGGTCCGAACAGCAGCTTTTCGGTTATCTTTGTGTTCAGATCGCCGTGTGAAAAACGCTCTGCACCCTCCGAAATGACATTGTATTCATAGATGAGTGCAAAGGTCAGCGGAAACAAAATTACCGCTCCGATTATTGCTGTGATGAGATGGTTTGTTGCCTCGCCGATAATAAAGAACAGCGCGATAATAACAATTTCGAGCAAGTAGAGCAGCACTGTTTTTCCTACAAGTCCCGCAGTCCGTGCAGTGCGTTTAATCAGCCCGATAAGCATGCCTATGACGGTGTTTTTGAATAACGTTCGGCTGCGAATACGCACCGCAAGACTTTCGATATACATCAGCGAGAGCACGCAGAATGCATACAGAGCCGCAAGTCCGATCACAGTATCCGTATTTAAGGTGCTCTTTGACCAATATTTGATAGAATCATAGATAAGAAAAACGCACGGAATCAGACCGGTGAGATAAACTACCGTTGCAATATCAAACGGTATTCTGTGTATGCCGCCTGCCGTCGGAGCATCGGATTTCGCCGTATATCCTGCGGAATAAAACAGAAATATAACCGACGCCGTTAACAGAAGCAGATAGACAATGCTTATCGGAATAAGCGCATTTCTGTAGGAGACTCCGAACGAAACGGTATTGCCCGCAAACGAATATATGTCTTTTGCCGTGAAATCCTCCTGTCTCGGAACATAGAGCTTAACGGTGTAGTTTTCTTCTTTCGATGTGTAGCCCGACGGGATACCCGATTCGGTTTCTTTTTCTGCGTTTACGACATCTCCGCTGTCCGAAACGGTATAATCGGACTGGAAATATACGAGAGGAGCGGTGTTTCCCGCTTTGCGTTCAAGCACGAAATCGTCCACACAGTATGAGTATATTTTGCCGTTCAAACCTGTGCTGCCGTCAAACAGGTATTTGCCGTTAAGCGAGCCGTTGCCGTCCCACTCGATTTCGAGCATAATGAATGAGCTGCTGTCTTCTGATTTGACCGTGTACTGTTCCGCATATTTTTCCATGAGCGGCGCTGCGGTAACCGAGCGCTTTTTGCCCGATGCCGAAAGTGTCGATGCAGCCGTTGTCATCCTCTCCGTATGTTCTTCGGAGGTCGTTTCTTCGTCCGCTTTACTGTCCGTAAGGTCGGTTGCCGCTTCTGACATTAAAGGTTTTGTGATATCCTCGGCGGACGCGTAATCGGTGTCGGGAACCGTATACGGATCGCCTTCCGCTTTACTGTTCGGAAGAATGAAGCTCTCTCCGTTGCCGTCGGTATACAGCGTCCTTGTAAAAGAGCGCGTAAAAACATATTCGCATTCGGGTGCCGATTCGGCAGAGGTCGGAAAATTGCCGAGAACGGTGTTTCCGTCCTTGTCGGATACGGAGAAGAAGACATTTGAATTGTCGGGCGCGTATTTTGAGCCGTAAAGCGACACTTCGCTCTCCCAATAGTCCGCGTTGCCGTTTTGCAGGAGCTTTGCAGACTGATAATTCATACGGCAGTCAAAGTAGTTTATCACATCGTTTATCGTTCTCTCGGCAAGATACGAAAATATTTTGTTGCGAATACTTACCTCATCGGACGTATACAGGTTGTTGTTCAGAAGGACAAAGGCAAATGCGATGTTTGCCGTTATAAGTGCACCGAAAATCACGGCGAGAAAAAAAGACAGTATTTTTGCGGCTCTGCTTCTTCGCAGTTTTTTCATGGCTTATCAGCTCCTTAATGCCGATGGTCTTTTTGTTTGTCTTCAAATTTATAGCCCTGTCCCCACACGACTTTGATGTAGCGCGGCTGGTTCGGCGTTATTTCTATTTTTTCGCGAAGGTGCCGAATGTGTACCGCAACGGTTGAATCTGAGCCGAACGGCTCGTCGTTCCACACGGCCCTGTATATTTCGGACGGAGAATAAACCTTTCCGGGCGACGACGCGAGAAGCTTAAGAATGTCAAATTCCGTCGGCGTAAGACTGACCTTTTCGCCGTCCGCGCGCACCTCCTTCGCTCTGTCGTCTATCTCGACCGTGCCTACCGTGAGAATGCCGTCGGTTTGCTTCGACTGTGTCTTGTCCATTGCGCCGAAAAGGGTGTAGCGCCTGAGCTGCGAACGCACGCGTGCCAACAGCTCTACGGGATTGAACGGTTTTGTTATGTAATCGTCCGCACCGAGGTTCAGTCCGATTATTATGTCGGCATCTTCACTCTTTGCCGTTGTGAAGATTACGGGCGTGTTGTATTTTTCGCGCAGTTTTGTGAGCGCCGTCAGACCGTCGAGCCGAGGCATCATTATATCCATCAGAATCAGATGTACTTCATTGTGCTCCAGCACGTCAAGCGCTTCCTTGCCGTCATATGCCGTGAGAACATTATAGCCGTCCGATGTGAGATATATTTTAAGAGCCGAAACTATGTCGCGTTCGTCGTCAACAACCAAAATAGTGTTCATTAAAGTCTCCTCCGCATTTCATTTATATTATGCGCCGATTTTCTTTAAGAAACAATCGGCGTAATGATTAAGAATTTCTTAACGCTTTTATTATTTTTCCTTTTGTGCATACATATTTTACGTCTATATTGCCGTCGAACAGAATTATGTCCTCATCGTACCCGCACTTTATAAGCCCCTTGTTTTCTCCGAAGCCGATAACCGAAAGCGGAGTGTGCGACGATGCCTTTACCGCATCGCAAAGAGGTATCCCGACGGTTTTTACAAGGTTTTTTACGACCGATGCCATAGTCGCGGCGCTTCCCGCAAGGCATGAGCGGTCGGCAAGCTTCATTACTCCGTCCTCATATATGACACTCAGACCGTTTTCCTGTGTTATTACCGTGCCTTCCTTCATATCGCTTGCGGAGTATTCAAGACCGTCGGTTATTGCGTATGCCTTTCCTGCGCCCTTTACGGCGAACAGCAGCTTTATCGCGCCTGCGGGAAGGTGCCTCAGATCGCCTATGAACTGCGTTGTGCAGCGGCTGTTCACGAGTGCGGCTTCAACCGCGCCCACCTTTCTGAAAATGCCCTCCTTGTGCATGGCGGAGCACGCCGACCATATGTGCGTAATGTCGCTGTAGCCGTGTGAAAAAGCATTTTCGACCGTTTCAAACGGCGCGTCCGTGTGAGCGACGGATGCGGTGATATTTCTTTTTGCCGCTTCCTCTCCGATCTTAAACGCATTCGGAAGTTCGGGAGCGGCGCCTATCATGCGTACGTTTTTCGAAAAGCCGAGAAGCGCTTCAATGTTCTCGTCGGTCGGCGGCAAAATATTATCGAGGCTCTGTGCGCCGCGCATTTTCGGTGATATGAACGGCCCCTCAAGGTGAACACCCAATATGTTTGCGTATTTGCATTTCTCTTTTGCAGACGATATTGTCTCTATACAGTTTTGAAGCTGTTTTACAGGGGCGGCAAGTGTTGTCGGCAGTATCGAGGTCGTTCCCCTCTCAGCATGAGCGCGGCACATTGCGATAACGTCATCTTCGATGCCCATTGCAGAAAAACCGCCGCCGCCGTGCACATGGATATCGGCGAAGCCCGGTGAGAGAAAAAGACCCCTGCAGTCGATTTCCTCGTCGGCTTGTGCATCCGTACGCTCCGTTACTTCGCTTATCACGCCGTCGGTGCATATAATAAGGCTGTCGGAAATGATTTCGGTGTCGGTTATAACCTTGGCGTTTTTGTATATTCTTATCATTGTTTTTTCTCCGTTATATGTTATCTCTATTTTACCATCTAAAAAGATAAAGTCAACGCATCACAATATTTTTATAATAAGTATAGCATTTATCTTTTTTGTGTGCTATACTTATTTTAACCTTTTAACCGGATAAAAAGCTTTTGTTAAAAAAATATGCAATTCAGGCGGTGTTAAAGATATGACCGAGAATAGAACGGTAAGAATAGGAGCAATAGGCATCAGCGGAAGAGGACGGAGTCAGCTTTCGCTTTTGCTTGAAGTTCCCGGAGTGATTTGCCCGGCAGTGTGCGACAAAGTTCCGTCACGTGCGGAGGACGGAATTAAAACAGTAAAAGAGAGCGGCAGCTATTCGGGATATGATGTTCATTCGTATCTCGATTATAAAGAGATGATCGACAAAGAACAGCTCGACGCCGTTATGATATGCACAACGTGGATAACGCATTCACGCATTGCGGTTTATGCTATGGAGCACGGAATGCACGTCGCGACGGAGGTCGGCGGCGCTGCTTCGGTCGAGGAGTGCTGGGAGCTTGTTCACACGAGCGAAAAGACGGGTAAATTCTGCATGCTGCTTGAAAACTGCTGCTACGACCGCAAGGAAATGGCGATTTTCAATATGGTAAAGCAGGGGCTTTTCGGTGAAATTGTCAATTGCGAGGGCGGATACCGTCATGACCTGCGCGACGAAATAGTGCTCGGCCGTGAGAACATTCACGGCAGACTCTTTAACTTCATGAACAGAAACGGCGAGCTGTATCCCACTCATCAGTTGGGTCCCATATGCAAGCTTCTCGATATAAACAGAGGCAACAGACTTCTCACGCTCGTTTCGGTGGCGAGCAAATCGCGCGGACTTAATGTGTGGATAGAAAAGAACAAGGGTACAGACTACGACCTCTACGGTTATCCCTTTGAGGAGGGAGACGTTGTTACGACGATCATAAAAACGGCTCACGGTGAGACGATCACCCTTCACCACGACTGCTGTCTGCCCCGTCCGTATTCGAGAAATTATGTGGTTCAGGGAACAAAGGGCATTTTTACGGAGCTTAGCGATACGGATTCGTATATCGCGGTCGACGGCGTGACGGATACAACCCACGCGTATGAGCCGATTCAAAAGTATATTGACAAATATGATCATCCGCTGTGGAAGAAATACCGTATCGACGGTGTTAAAACGCAGGGACACGGCGGCATGGATTATCTTGTGCTGTCTGCTTTCGCGGAGAGTGTCCGGCTGGATTGCGCACCTCCGATTGACGTTTACGACACCGCAACTCTTAAAGTGATAACATGCCTTTCGGAACAGAGCGTGGCAATGGGCGGTATGCCCGTGCCGATTCCCGATTTTACAAACGGCATGTGGGTAGACAGAGAAAAAGAAAGACGCGGCGAATTCTGCCTGAGCGAAGTGTGCGATGAATTTTTCGATAAGAAAGACGGCACGGAGGAAATAAAATGAATTATTACATAGGAATAGACGGCGGCGGAACAAAAACGCAGTATGCGCTTTTCGATGAGCGCAAAACGATGATATCAACCGTAAAGACCTCCGGAAGCAATCACGAAAATCTCGAGGGAGGTATTCCGGAGGCAGCAGGCATCATAATGGGCGGAATCGAAAAGCTTCTGCTCGACAATGCGATGCGCAAAGAGAATATCACACATATTTTAATGGCGCTTGCGGGAATCGATCATCAGTATCAGTGCGACGAAATGACGGCGGAGCTTAAAAAGCTCGGCTTGAATGTTCCTTTTGCGATATATAACGACGGATTTATCGTTGTTAAGGCGGGCGCAAAGAACAAAAGTGCGATAGGCTACAACTGCGGCACAGGCACCTGCTGCAACTCCGTCGACGATGACGGCAGACTTTTGCAGATAGGCGGCTTCGGCGATCTGTCGGGCGACGCCGGAGGCGGTCACTGGATAGCGCGTGAGACGTTCCGTCTGGTTTACGACGATGTATGCCTTGAAGCGTGTCCCACATCATGCACGGAAAAATTTGTCGATAAATTCGGTATTACTCCCGAACGTGATTCGGTGCTCTCCCTTATTCCGCGCCTTGAAGCCGAAGAAGAACAGCTTATCCGCGATCTCATTGATATTTTCTTTGAAGCTGTTAATGAGGGTGACGCCGCAGCCGTAATGCTTTGCGAAAGAATGGCGGAGCGAGGCGCGCGTTTTATTGCCGCACACGTGAAAAAACACCGCTTCGACGAAGCGGAGGTTGAAGTTGTGCTGTCGGGTTCGATACATATAAAACTCCCGTCGGAGCTGTATATAGACATGCTTCACGCGAAAGCGGAAAGCCTGAGCGGGAAAAAACTCAAATTTATAAAGCTTACGGTGCCGCCGGTAACGGGCTGTATCAACTGGATGCTTGAAAAATAATCGAAAGGAATGACATAAAATGAAAGAAATCAACGTGACCGTAATAGGATCGGGTAGCACATACTGTCCGGAGCTTGTTGACGGTTTTTTGCAGAGAAAGGATTCGCTTAAGCTGAAAAGACTTGTGCTTATGGATATCGACGAGCGCAAACGCACGATAGTGGGCGGACTTTGCGAGAGAATGATAAGACGTGCTGGTCTTGACACCGAAGTCGTTATGACGGATGACCTTGATTCGTCTCTTGTCGGTGCGGATTTTGTTGTTACACAGATAAGAGTAGGGAAGCTGCCCGCGCGTTATCTCGACGAATCCATTCCCGTTAAATACGGTCTTATCGGTCAGGAAACTACAGGTATCGGCGGGTTTTTCAAAGCGCTGCGCACAATTCCCGTTATAGGTAATATTTGCAGAAAAATTGAAGAAATTTGTCCCGACGCTTGGCTCATTAACTTTACCAATCCCTCCGGAATAATCACGGATTATGTTCTCAACAACACAAAGGTAAAGTGCATCGGGCTTTGCAATGTGCCTATTGACATGATTGACGATATCAAAGAAAATGTCGGGCAGGACGCAAAGATTACATACCTCGGTCTTAACCATTTAAGCTGGATCACGAGCGTTATCGACGGAAACGGCGAAGAAGTTCTCTACAAGCTTTTTGACGAGGGCTTTGCTCCCAAGGTAATGGCAAATATCGTTGACGACGGCTTCGACACCGACTGTCTCAAAGCCTGCGGCGGCTGGCCGTCATCATATCTTCAGTATTACTATAACCGTAACGCGAAGCTTAAACACCTCAAGGAAGACAAGCGCACACGTGCGCAGGTCTGCATGGAGATAGAGGAACAGCTTCTTAAAATGTATCAGGACGAAGAGCTTTGCGTAAAACCCGCGCTTCTCGATAAACGCGGCGGTCACAAATATTCACTTGCCGCTTGCTCGCTCATTGACTCCATTGCAAACGACAAGCAGGATGTTCATGTCGTTAACATTCTCAACAACGGCACTCTCCCGTTTATGGAGGATAATGATGTTGTTGAAATCGCGGCGGTTATCGGTGCCGACGGCGCAAAGCCAGTGCCTGTCGGTCATACATGGACGCGTCATATGGTTGCGCTTATGACAACGGTAAAGACATATGAAAAGTATGCGATCGAAGCCGCAATGAACGGTGATGACAGAGCTGCGTATAACGCCATGATGGTTCATCCGCTTATCGGTGACTTTGAAAACTCCGTTGCATGCTATAAAGAGATGAAAGACGCTCACCGCGAATTTCTTCCCCAGTTCCTCGGTAAGTAATCGGAACAAATTAAAAGCTTTATTGTCAAAATCGCAGTTCGCCGCCGTTTTTCGGCATACGGGGACTGCGTTTTTTTTGTTTTTCACTTTTTTCATATGAGTATTGAAAAAAAATCAATACCGAAAAAATTGTTGCATTTGCATAAAACGCATCGAAACAGAGACAAATTTTATGTCATTACTGTTGTTAATTTTTTATCAAACTTGCTCTGCTTTATATTTCTTTGTGTCAAAAACGAAAATAAAAAAGTCTGATATGTTCAAAGATTGATAAAATTGCAATTGCAAAAAAAGCGATATAATGATAGAATAGACAATGAAAGCACAGGCTTAAAAAAGATATACAGAGAAGGTGTATTTATGAACAAGATTTCTATTATAGGAACGGGCAGTGTAGGCTCTACAATTGCCTATACTCTTACTGTTATGGGGCTTGCATCCGAGATTGTTATGATTGATATCAACAACGAAAAAGCGCTCGGCGAAGCACTTGACATCAGGCAGGGAACACCGTTCTGCGGCGCCTGCTCCGTTTATGCGGGTGACTACAGAGACGCGGCGGATTCCGATATCGTGATTCTTACGTCGGGCATTGCGAGAAAACCCGGTCAGACACGTTTGGAGCTTGCGCAGACGAACGTGAACATAACAAAGCAGATAATTCCCGAGATAACAAAATATGCGCCGCTTGCGACATACATTATTGTAAGCAACCCTGTCGACATTCTTACATACACATTCTGCAAGCTGTCGGGCATACCCGAAAGCCGTATCATCGGTTCGGGTACCATTCTCGATACGGCACGCTTAAGGGCTCGTCTCTCGGAATACTATAATATAAACCAGTCAAACGTTCACGCTTATGTGTTCGGTGAACACGGCGATTCTTCTTTTATCCCGTGGTCGGTCGCAAACATTTCAAATGTACCGATAAGCGAATGTCAGAAGTTAATCAAGGTTCCCGGCATCGACACACCGCCTCTCAATTTTGCGGAGATAGAGCAGTATGTCAGAAAATCGGGCGGCAGAGTTATTCAGCGCAAGGGCGCAACATTCTATGCCGTGTCGGTTTCGGTGTGCCACATATGCAAGTGCATTCTTGCCGGCATCGACACCACAATGACCGTGTCGACAATGATGCACGGTGAATACGGCATCGAAAACGTGTGTCTCAGTACGCTGAATCTTGCGGGGCACAACGGTGTAAGAGGAAAAGTTAACATTCCTCTCACCGACGAGGAAGTTATGAAGCTTCGTCACAGCGCCGATACTCTTAAAGAGGTTATCGGAAGTCTTAATATATAAAAGGTGGCAGAAAAATGGAATACCGTATCGAACACGATTCAATGGGTGAAATGAAAGTTCCCGCCGACAGACTTTGGGCGGCGCAAACGCAGAGAAGCCATGAGAATTTTGAAATAGGCGTCGGCATCGAGACAATGCCGCGCGAAATAACACACGCTTTCGGGATACTCAAAAAAGCAGCCGCTCTCGCAAACGCCGAACTTAAACCCGAAAAAATGACAGAGGAAAAGCTTTCTGTTATTTCTGCTGCTTGCGACGAGGTGATATCCGGCAGGCTTAACGACCATTTTCCGCTTGTCGTATGGCAGACGGGTTCGGGCACGCAGTCTAACATGAACGCTAACGAGGTTATTGCGAATCGCGCAAATCAGCTTGCGGGCAAAAAGCTTTGCCACCCCAACGACGATATAAACATGAGCCAGTCGTCAAACGACACATTCCCCACGGCGATGCACATCTCGGCTGTTTTCGCAATTGAGGACAAGCTTCTTCCCGCCGTCGAAAAGCTTATCGCGACATTTCTGACTCTTGAAGCCGCAAATGAGGGGATTGTGAAGTCCGGCAGAACGCATCTTCAGGATGCGACGCCGATAAAATTCAGTCAGGAGATATCCGGATGGCGGGCAAGTCTTGAAAGAGACGCGGAGCTTCTCCGTCTTGCCGTAAAGCCGCTCTATGAGCTTGCTCTCGGCGGCACTGCCGTCGGAACGGGACTTAACGCCCCCAAGGGCTTTGACGAGACGGTAGCCGAAAAAACGGCGGCTCTCACTGGAAAGCCGTTTGTAACGGCAAAAAACAAATTTCATGCGCTTACGTCAAAGGATGAGCTTGTGTTTGCCCACGGCGCGATAAAGGCGACCGCGTGCGACATGATGAAGATAGCAAACGACGTCCGATGGCTCGCGTCGGGTCCGCGTGACGGACTCGGAGAAATTCACATTCCCGAAAACGAACCGGGTTCTTCCATAATGCCCGGCAAGGTCAATCCCACACAGTGCGAGGCGGTCACAATGGTTGCGGTTCAGGTCATCGGCAACGATGTTGCGGTCGGTATGGCGGCATCGCAGGGCAATTTCGAATTGAACGTATTTATGCCGGTTGCTGCGTATAATTTTTTACAGTCCGCGCGTCTTCTCGCAGAAGCCATAGTGTCATTTAACGATAAATGCGCAGTGGGAATAACCGCGAACAAAGATAAAATGTATCATAATCTGCACAACTCTCTTATGCTCGTAACGGCGCTTAACCCCTATATCGGTTATGAAAACGCCGCAAAAACAGCAAAAAAAGCATTTAAAGATAATATTTCGCTCAAAGAAGCGTGTGTCGCACTCGGTTTTTTAACCGCGGAACGCTTCGACGAGGTATTTCACCCCGAACAGATGGTTTAAGCATCGGAGGTATATAATGAAAGTCAGTTATTTCCCCGGCTGCACGCTCCGCACAACGGCAAAAAAGCTCGATGACTATGCGCGTGCATGTGCCGAAAAGCTCGGTATCGAGCTTGTTGAAATAAAGGATTGGCAGTGCTGCGGCGGCGTGTTCGTTACCGCAAAGGACGAGGCAGCGTCGAAGCTTCCCGGCGTCAGAGCGCTTCGTGCGGCAAAGGAGCGCGGCGAGATACTTGTCACCGTGTGCTCCGCCTGTCACAATGTTATAAAACAGACAAATCATGCGGTACAGACCGACCCGGAGTTTGCCGACAAGGTCAATCTCTATATGTCGCAGGATAAAGACGCATCCGAGCACGAGCCTTATCACGGCGAAACACAGGTCATGCACTTTTTTGAGCTTCTGCGCGATGTCGTCGGCTTCGATAAGATCAAAGAAAACGTCGTAAAACCTCTCACAGGAAGAAAGATAGCGCCCTACTACGGATGTCTGCTTCTTCGTCCAGGCAGGGTCATGGCTTTTGACGATATCGAAAACCCGTCCGTTATGGAGGATTTTATACGCGCTCTCGGTGCTGAGCCTGTCGTTTACCCGATGAGAAACGAGTGCTGCGGCGGATATGTCGCGCTTGATGACCCCGCGAGCGCCGCAAAAAAAAGCGGAGCGGTAATCGGCAGCGCGGTGTCGCACGGGGCGGATTGTGCCGTCACCGCGTGCCCTCTCTGCAAATACAATCTCGAAAAGAACACGGACGAAATACCCGTTGTATATTTCACAGAGCTTCTTGCCGAGGCTCTCGGAATAAAGGAGGATAACGATGTCCGATAAAAAAGAACTGCTTAAAGAGCAGATACTTCGCACAAGCGGAGTAAATCCGCTCAAGTGCATGCGCTGCGGAAAATGCTCCGGCACATGCCCGTCGTATGACGAGATGGAATATCATCCGCATCAGTTTGTCTATATGGTCGAAACGGGCGATATCGAGACGCTTATGAAATCGGAATCCGTTTATAAATGCCTGTCGTGCTTTGCGTGCGTTGACCGCTGTCCGCGCGGTGTGGAGCCTGCGAAGATAATTGAAGCGGTGCGCCTTGCCGTTATCCGTCAAAAGGACGGCGACCGAATGACTTCAAACGACATTCCCGCAAAGCTTGACCCCGATATGCCGCAGCAGGCTCTTATGAGCGCACTGCGCAAATACTCAAAGTAAAAAGGAGAAAACAGTATGCAAAGAATCGGTGTGTTTGTGTGCCACTGCGGCACGAACATTGCAGGTACGGTCGATGTTAAAGCTGTTGCCGAGGCGATTAAAAAAGAACCCGGCGTCGTTTTCTCCACCGACTATCAGTATATGTGTTCACAGGCGGGACAGGATCTTATAAAGAACGCCGTTGCCGAAAATAAGCTTTCGGGCATCGTCGTCTGCTCATGCTCGCCGAGAATGCACGAAGCCACTTTCCGCAAAACGGCTGCCGCGGCAGGACTTAACCCCTACATGGTTGAGATTGCGAACATAAGAGAGCAGTGCTCGTGGGTTCATAAGGATATGCTCACAGGCACGCAGAAAGCTGTCATTCTCGCAAAGGCCGCTGTTGCAAAAGTCAACCTAAACACTCCTCTTACCCCCGGCGAAAGTCCCGTTACAAAGCGCGCGCTTGTTATCGGCGGCGGTATTGCCGGTATCCAGACGGCTCTTGACATTGCGGATGCGGGATTTCCCGTTGACATCGTAGAAACGAAGCCGACTATCGGCGGAAAAATGGCGCAGCTTGACAAGACCTTCCCCACGCTCGACTGCGCGGCATGTATTCTTACTCCGAAAATGGTCGATGCCGCTCAAAACGAAAACATCAAAATTTATTCATATTCCGAAGTGACCGAGGTCGGCGGTTTTGTCGGCAATTTCGAGGTCACGATAAAGCGCAAGGCTCGTTACGTAAAAGAGGACGTATGCACCGGCTGCGGAATCTGCACCGAAAAGTGCCCGCAGAAAAAGGTGCCCAACGAGTTTAACCTCGGCATGGATAACCGTCATGCGGTGTATATTCCGTTTGCGCAGGCTGTGCCGAAGGTCGCGACGATCGATCCGAGCTACTGCATAAAGCTTAAAACCGGCAAGTGCGGACTTTGCGAAAAAGTGTGTACCGCCGGCGCCATAGACTACAACGCAAAGGACGAGTTTATTAAAGAAAAATACGGCGCGATAGTGGTCGCAACGGGCTTTAATCCCATTTCCATGGAGAAGTTCGACGAGTTTGCGTATTCACAGTCAAAAGACGTTATCACGAGCCTTGAGCTTGAACGTCTTATGAACGCCGCGGGGCCGACGGGCGGCACGCTCCTGCGTCCGTCTGACGGTGAACATCCGCATACGATAGTGTTTGTGCAGTGCGTCGGCTCACGCTGCGCCGCATGCGCCGAAAAGGGTAAAGAGTATTGCTCTAAAATCTGCTGCATGTACACCGCAAAGCACGCTATGCTTATTCGCGACAAATACCCCGATACCGAGGTTTACGTTTTCTACATCGACGTGCGCACACCCGGCAAGAACTTTGACGAGTTCTACCGCCGTGCCGTAGAGGAATACGGCGTTCACTACATAAAAGGCATGGTCGGAAAGGTCGCGCCGGAGGGTAAAAAGCTTAAAGTACGGGGCAGCGACCTTATCTACGGCAGGCAGATTCACATTGACGCCGACCTTGTGGTTCTTGCCGCAGCTATAGAACCCGACAAATCGGCGCGTCCGCTTGCAACAATGCTCACCGCAAGCATGGATACGAATGATTTCTTCACCGAGGCGCATCCGAAGCTTCGCCCCGTCGAAAGTCCCACGGCAGGCGTGTTCCTCTCCGGTACCTGTCAGGGACCGAAGGACATTCCCGAAACGGTTTCGCAGGCGGGAGCGGCAGCGTCAAAGGTCATAGGACTGCTCGTGAAGGATAAACTGAAAGGCAACCCTTGTGTTGCTCATTCGGATGAAATGATGTGCAACGGATGCTCAACATGCGAAAAAGTTTGCCCGTACGGCGCGATAACTTATATAGATAAAGAATTCAAAATGCCGGACAGAACCGTAAAGGTTCGCCGCGTAGCGTCGGTTAATGAGGCAGTTTGTCAGGGATGCGGCGCGTGCACCGTCGCGTGTATGTCCGGCGCAATGGATCTCAAGGGCTTCCTTAACAAACAAATTCTTGCGGAGGTGGATGCGATATGCAGGTAAACGGAACGTGGACGCCCACGATCGTGGCGTTCTGCTGCAACTGGTGCTCCTATGCCGGTGCAGAT
>OLHA01000444.1_pt1 | contig 24337 bp, 22 predicted proteins | sample 1605961 | NCBI WGS metagenome assembly OLHA01 (sample SAMN03283288) | human gut metagenome | biome: human-associated habitat; material: feces | host: Homo sapiens | place: Peru | collected 2012
GTAAGCATTTTTCGTTTTGGTCTTTAAAAAACTGGACTTTTTCAGTGCTCTCGCCTTTGGCATGTTTCCAATGCGTTGATGCATTGTACAACATTCGCCATTGTTTTTTTGGGGGCAGTGCTCTCGCCTTCGGTATGTTTCCAATGCCTTGAAACAATGGTGGTTGGCGACCGAAACATGCCAAAGGCATGTCCCTACGTTATGATGCGCCCTATTGTGGCTGACATAAATCATCGCATCTGCCAACGCATAACGCATTCGGACCTCTTTTTATTTCTGCCCCCAGTATTTATCCACTGACCCGTGTTCCTTTTTAAAATTGGAGTGAATGGATTTTTAATGGATTAAATTGGTGTTTTTTTTGTTATGGGTGGAGGCTTCATGGCTGGCACATTGGTTGCTTGCCATCGAAATGTGCTGATGGTATGCCCCTGCGCTGTCGTGAATTGCTTTTTGCCTTTTGCTCTCCGTTGGTGGGGGGGTGGGGTGCTTTTGGTTGGTTGGGGATTTTTTTGTAATTTTGGAGGTTGGTAGATTATACTGAAAATATAAGGTAAAACTATAATGGATAAAAGTCAAGAAAAGAGCCTTTTCGGCTTGGTTAAGGTGAAGTCGCTCATTGCGTTTGCGGCTTCGGTGCTGTTCTTCCTGGTGCTGTCGTGGGTGTATTTCTACCCCAACGACATTCGTGGCGATGTGATGCAGCAGCACGATATAGTGCAAGGTGCCGCCAACGGTCAGGAGGCGTCGGCGTATTATCAGCAGACTGGCGAGGTCACTCGCTGGACCGATGCGCTGTTCGGTGGTATGCCCACATTCCAAATCAGCCCCACCTACGAGAGCAGTTCGCTGCTGAGCACGGTGGATAAGGTGTATTCGTTGCGCATATTCGGTATGCCCTCTTATGTGAGTTGGCTCTTTATGCTCATGATGGGCTTCTATATATTGATGCTCGCCTTCGACATGAAGTGGTATTATGCCGTGCTGGGTGCCGTGGCTTATGCGTTCTCCAGTTATTTCTTCATCATCATTGGCGCGGGCCATATCTGGAAATTGCTGGTGCTCTGCTACATTCCGCCCACCATTACCGGCATAGTGATGTGCTATCGTGGCAAATACCTTGCCGGTGCAGCCATCGCCGCCCTTTTTGCCGCCCTTCAACTCTACAGCAACCACGTGCAGATGACGTATTACTCCGTGTTCGTGGTGGTGGCGCTTGTGATTGCCTACCTCTGCCAAGCCATCAAGCAAAAGCAGATGAAGCGTTGGGGCATCGCCACCGGCTCGCTTGCCGTGGCTGCGGCTCTCGCACTGTTGAGCAATGCGCCCAACCTGTTTATGACTTATAAATACTCGAAGGAAACTATACGTGGCGGCCACAGCGAACTCACTCCGCTGAAGACCGATGCCGAGCAGGCTCCACAGCAGACCACTAAAAACGGCGGTTTGGATAAGGACTACATTACTCAATGGAGTTACGGCGTGGGTGAAACTTTCACGCTGCTTGTGCCAAATGTGAACGGTGGCGCGTCGCTCAAACCCACACAAGACGAGCAAAATCCAAGCATAATTTCCAACACTATGCTTTCGCTCGACAAGACTTCGAAATACGAAAAACTCGACAGCCAAGGCGAAATCGACCAACTGAATGCGCAATGTATGCAAATGTTCACCCAATACTTCGGCAATCAGCCGATGACCAATGGCCCAGTGTATGTGGGTGCGCTGATTTTCGCGCTCTTCGTGCTGGGTTGCATTGTGGTGAAAGGACCGGTGAAATGGGCACTTTTGGCTGTTACCATTCTTTCGGTGCTGCTCTCGTGGGGACACAATTTCATGTGGTTCTCCGACTTGTTTATCGACCACTTCCCGATGTACAACAAGTTCCGCACCGTGGCGAGCATTCTTGTGATAGCCGAGTTTACCATTCCTTTGCTGGCTGTGCTTGCGCTGCACAAGGTGTTCACCGAGGAAGATTTCCTGAAGAAGCATAAAATCGCCCTCTTTGCCAGTTTCGGTGTTTGCGCTGCGCTCTGCTTGCTCTTTGCTGTGGCTCCTGGCTTGTTCCAGAACTACACCGAAAGCGACCAGCAAATTTTCAACATGATCAAGCAGCAGTTGGGCGAGGTGCCTGGCAGCGTGTATGCCAATGTCGATGCCATTCGCCTCTCGCTCGTGTCGCAAGACGCTTGGCGCAGTTTGGCGGTGATTGTGGTGGGCTTCGCCATCATTTTCGCCTACCTCAAAGGCATTATGAAAACCAACGTGGCAGTGCCTGTGCTGCTCGTGGCTGCGGTGGTGCTGGTGGATATGTTCACCGTGAACAAGCGTTACATCGATAAATACTCTTTCGTGTCGAAATACGATGTGGCTTCGGCTCAGTTCGAACCCACACAGGCTGATAAGACCATTCTTCAAGACACCACGCAGAACTACCGTGTGCTTGATGTGCAGGGCTTCGGTCAGCCCAACTCATCGTATTTCCACAAGACTGTGGGCGGCTACCATGCGGCAAAACTGGCGCGCTACAACGATTTGATCGACCGTCAAATCAGCCGCAACAATATGCAGGTGCTCAACATGCTCAACACGCGCTGGGTGAAGGTGGATGCCAATACTGCACAACGCAACCCTGCCGCACTGGGCAATGCGTGGTTTGTGGATTCGCTCACATTCGTGAAGGGTGCCGATGCCGAAATGAAGTTCCTCGACCACTTCAACGCTGCCAACAGCGCCGTGGCCGACGAGCAGTTTAAGGCTGTGCTTGGCAATGCCGTGCCTAAGACTCCAGGCGACACCATCTACGAAACCACCTACGCTCCAAACCGCCTCACCTACCATAGCCATAGCGCGAAGGGTGGCGTGGCTGTGTTCAGCGAAGTGTATTTCCCATGGGGCTGGCAAGTGACCATCGACGGCAAACCTGCCGAACTTGGCCGTGTGAACTATGTGCTCCGTGCGCTGCAAGTGCCAGCTGGCGACCACAAGATTGAGATGTGGTTTGAGCCCGAACAGGTGGAATCAGCCGACTCTGCCGCTAAGGTTGCCATCATGCTTATCTTTGTGGCTGTGATTGCGGCTATTGTGGTGCCTGTGATTCGCAACCGTAAGAAATCCGACGGTAAAACCGCCGGAAATGCCTAAATTCTCCCGATAATTCCGTTAGCGAATGGGTAGATTCAGAAGATATCGAACTGCTTGGAGCCGCCACCACCGAAGTGGCGGCTTCGGCATTCATTCGCCATTCGCGTTCAACTTTGTGCAGAATGTGCTTGGCGAACGATACCCTTACTATGCCTACGCGCGCATCGCCAAATGGCGTGCCACGGCAAAGGCGGCGTTGGGTGGTTGCTGGCCACATTCATCATCGCTCATTTCGCTTAATGAAGCCCGGATGTTGTTCCGCATCACCAATTTCTTCAATCCCTCGCAACTGCTTGTGGTGGGTGCGAGAAGCGGGGTGTCGGCGGCAAGTGTGAAGGCGGTGTCGAGCCAAAGTGTGCTACACCTCTATTCGCCCCAGTATGCCCAAAGCAGGGTGCAGCAACAGTCGCTCATGCCTTTCGGTGATCAAGTGCGCCATTACACCGACATTTCCGAATGTGTACAGGCGTATTTCTCGCAGATTTCGGGTGATGCCGAGCCTTTCGTGCTGGTGAACGAAATCGGCGATGAAATGGAACTCGATGTGCTAAAATCGGCGATTTTGCCGATAGTGCGAAAACAAGGTGTGATAGTGATTCGCAATTTGCACAAGCATGAACTGGCGGCGCGCCTGTGGGCGGAATGTAAGCACCACGCCCAGTACGGACAAACCTACACCAACGGGAAAACCGGTATTCTCATCGCTAACCCCAAACTCCAATTAGAGCATTTCTCCCTTTGGCTGAAATAAGAAAAATTCCACACAGATATGAATATAGTGAAGATTAGCGGCAGCCCCGCACAACAGATGTTTCAATACGCATTCTATTATGCGCTTTTGCAGCACGACCCCGAAGCACGCCTGCATGTGCCTTCGGAGAAGTGGATCAACTCGCGCTTCCATTTGCCCCGATTCGTGGAGGCGTCGGCCGACGACTTGAAGCAGTTTGGCAAAGGTTCAATCGGTTCGCGCATGATGTCGATGTTCAGAAAAGCCGCTGGTGAAGTGGTCTCCGAGCCGCAAGACCACCGTTTTGTGGCTGATTTGCTGGAGAAGAAAGATGCTTATTTCGATGGGCAATGGCTCTCTCCACGCTATTTCGCTTCGGTGGAAGATGATATACGCGCGGCTTTTTCGGTGCCAGAGAAGGTGTTGCCGTCGTCGATGGCAAGTATGCTCAACATGCTCAAGCAGGGCAAGACCGTGGCGATGCAAGTGCATGAGCCTAACGGTGCTGACAATACCTGTACGCCCGACTACTACAACTGGGCGATTGCCAACATTCTCTCCACGTTCAACAATCCGCATTTCTATGTGTTTACCACCGATATTGATTGGGTGAAGGCAAACGTTAATTTCCAAGGGGCGAAGGTGGAAATCGTGGCATATCCTGCCGCTGCAGAAACCTCGCTGCTTGCCTATCTGTTTCGTGCGCGCCACATCGTGATGGCTAACCGTCTGGTGAGTTGGTGGGCGGCATGGCTCAACGCCAACGACGATAAAATAGTGATTGCACCCCAAAAATGGGCTAAAAACGTCGATTATCCCGACCTTTACCCCATCTACTGGACCCAAATCCCCACCACATAATTCCTAACGATAAATGAGCGGTTTTAGTTATGAAATGCCGCTTTTTTATTTGGATTTTAATTGGCGGTAGGGGGTGAGGAAGAAGGGACGGTCGGTGAGGTGCGGGTGCGGTACGGTGAGCGTGGGCGTGTCGATGGCGATGGGGGTGCCATCGGTCTGCTCGATAGCCATGATGTCGATGTCAACGAGGCGGTCGATGTAGTTGCCACGTTCGTCGCGGTGCGAATCGCTGCCCAAAGAATGTTCCAAATCGTGTATGTGGTCGAGCATGTCGAACGGCTCGATGGTGGAATCGAGTGCTACGCCCACGTTTAGGAACTCGTTAGGCGACTCAAACCCCCACGGCTTACTCTTTACCACTTCGCTTTCTTTAACGTGCTCAGCACCGTCGGAAAGGGCTTTAATGGCACTTTCCAAATTCCGCTCGCGGTTGCCCAAATTCGTGCCAATATTGAGATAATACCGAAAAGTCATTTAGAGATGTTAGAAATTAGATGTTAGAAATTAAACTCAGAAGTTAAGAAGTTAAGAAGTTAAAGAAGTTAAGACGATAGCATCGCCTACTTCGAATTTTCGAAAAATCGCCATCTTTCAGGATTTTTGAAACACCTATTTCATCCATTTAATCCTATTTCCACCTATTTTTTTAAATCGGTGTAAATGGATTTTTAATTGGATTTAATCGGTGTTTTTTCTGCCGCAGAAGATGGTGGGTAGAAAAGAGAAAAAGGCTTAATTAGCCGTTGTGTGCGTCTAATCAAGCCTTTTGTCTTTTATACAGAAATTGCCGTGCGGCAATTAGAGACTCTTGTGTACCTCGACTTCTTCGAATGCCTCAAGCATATCGTCGGGCAAGATGTCGTTGTAGCCTGCGATGCTCAAACCACATTCGAAACCGTTTGTAACTTCCTTCACGTCGTCCTTGAAACGCTTGAGTGAAGCCAAAGCACCAGTATAGCGAACGATACCATCGCGAATCACGCGCACCTTGCAGTTACGCTTGATTTTGCCGTCCATAACCATGGCACCGGCAATGGTACCCACCTTGCTGATGTGGTAAACTTCCTTCACCATCACGTTACCAATCACTTCTTCCTTGATGTCAGGAGCAAGCATACCTTCCATAGCGCTCTTCACCTCCTCGATTGCATCGTAGATGATAGAGTAGATACGGATATCGACGCCTTCCTGTGCGGCGAGGCGCTTTGCATCGGCACTTGGACGCACTTGGAAGCCAATGATGTAGGCATTTGATGCGGCAGCCAAGGTTACATCGCTTTCGCTGATAGCACCCACAGCCTTGTGAACCACATTCACTTGCACCTCTGGGGTAGAGAGTTTGAGCAGTGAGTCGCTCAACGCTTCGATAGAACCGTCCACGTCGCCCTTCACAATCACGTTCAACTCGTGGAACTCGCCCAATGCCTTGCGGCGTGCGATGTCTTCGAGGGTGAAGCGCTTCTGTGTGCGCAGACCGAGTTCGCGCTGGAGTTGTTCGCGCTTGTTGGCAATTTGGCGTGCCTCTTGGTCGGTGTCCATTACGTTGAACTTATCGCCAGCGGTAGGAGCACCGTTCAGACCGAGAATCAACGCAGGTGATGATGGCCCAGCCTCTTGAATGCGCTGGTTACGCTCGTTGAACATCGCCTTCACCTTACCGTAGTGTGTGCCGGCAAGAATGATGTCGCCCACGTGGAGTGTGCCGTTGTCGACGAGGAGTGTAGCCACATAGCCACGGCCCTTGTCGAGCGATGATTCAATGATTGAACCAGTGGCCTTGCGATGAGGATTTGCCTTCAGTTCGAGCATATCGGCTTCGAGCAGCACCTTATCGAGCAGTTCTGCCACGCCGATGCCCTTCTTGGCACTGATGTCTTGGCTCTGGTACTTACCGCCCCATTCTTCCACCAGGTAGTTGAGGTTGGCAAGTTCTTCCTTAATCTTGTCAGGGTTAGCGCCTGGCTTATCAATCTTGTTGATTGCGAAAATGATTGGCACACCGGCAGCGGAAGCGTGGTTGAGTGCTTCCACGGTTTGAGGCATCACAGCATCATCAGCAGCCACGATGATGATAACGATGTCGGTAACCTTTGCACCACGGGCACGCATAGCGGTAAACGCCTCGTGACCAGGGGTGTCGAGGAATGTGATGCGGCGGCCGTTTTTCAGTTTCACATTATATGCACCGATGTGCTGGGTGATACCACCAGCCTCACCAGCGATCACGTTAGCGTTACGGATGTGGTCGAGCAATGAAGTCTTACCGTGGTCAACGTGGCCCATCACAGTCACCACTGGTGGACGTGATTCGAGGTCTTCAGGATTATCCTCCTCCTCATGAATCTGTTCTGCCACATCTGCGCTTTCGTATTCGGTTTTGTAGCCAAATTCTTCAGCCACAATATTGATGGTTTCGGCATCGAGGCGTTGGTTGATAGATACCATCACACCAATGCTCATGCAGGTGCCAATCACCTTGTTGATAGGCACATTCATCATAGCAGCGAGGTCGTTTGCGGTCACGAACTCGGTGAGTTTCAGGATTTTAGATTCTGCTGCTGCCTCTGCTGCTTCAGCGCGCTCTTCCTCACGGAAAGCCTCACGCTTTTCACGACGCCATTTTGCACCCTTCTTCTGTGGCTTGTTGGTGAGACGTGCCAGCGTTTCCTTCATTTGGCGCTGTACATCTTCCTCGCTCACTTCAGCCTTGAATGGGCGTTTGTTCTTATCTTTCTTATTGCGCTTGCCAGCGTTGGCATTTTGAGCGTTGGCAGCGTTTTGCTGGTTGCCACGCTTTTGGTTGCCACCGCCTTGTGATTGCTGTTGCACGCTCTTTTCGATGTCAACCTTTTCCTTGCCAATGCGCTTGCGTTTGCGCTTTTCGCCGTCGGCATTAGCGCCTTGGCGAGCCTTTTCCTTGTTGATGCGCTCGTTGCGCTTTTCCTCCTTCGTCTTCTTCTTAGGGCGAGTGGATTGGTTGAGCGCCGACAAGTCGATTTTGCCCACCACCTTAGGACCTTGCATACGAGGGGCGTTGGAGATGGTTTCTGGTTCGGCTTGTGGAGCAGGTGCCTCTTCCTTCTTCTGCTCTACCACAGGAGTTTCTGCCACTGGTTGTGGTTTTTCTACCTTTGGTTCGGCTGGAGCCTTTTCTTCCTTCTTAGGCTCTACCGCAGCAGGTTCGGGCTTAGCCTCCTCCTTTGGAAGCTCTGCTGGAGCAGGCTTCTGTTCTTCTGCCTTTTTCTCTTCCATCTTCACCTCCTCGGCTTTAGGTGCTTCAGGCGCAGCGGGTTTGGGCGCTACAGGGTTGCCCTTAGCGTCGAGTTCGATTTTACCCAACACTTTTGGCTTCTGTATTGCCACTTCCACTGTTTTGCTTTCTTCAGCTTCACGACGCTTTTTTTCTGCAGCTTGAGCGGCTTTCTCTTCCTTGCGGTCGTGAATAATCTGTTCGGCTGCCTTTTTCTGTTGCATGGCTGGCTTAAACTTCTGGATGAGCAAGTTGTAGGCTTCATCGCTGATGCGTGCATTGATGTTGTCGTCAACCTCAATCTCGTTCTTCTTCAAGAAGTCTCTTGCCGTCTGCATTCCGATGTTTAAATCTTTGACTGCTTTACTAATCTTTATGGGCATATATTTCTTTTAAGTTATTGTCTCGTTTGTTTTGTTCGTTTGCACTTGTTGGCCCTTGCTTGTTTGTGCATGTGTCCCGACTCTGTGCATTGGGTCGTGGCAGCGGAGGGGAAGAATGTGATTATTCTTCGTCGAACTCAGCCTTCAGCACAGCAATCACATCGTCAACGGTGCTTTCCTCGAGGTCGGCTTTGTCGATGAGTTCTTGGCGTGGAGTGTGGAGCACGGCTCTTGCGGTGGCGCAACCCATGTTCTTGAGGGCTTCGATTACCCACTCGTCGATTTCGTCCTTAAACTCGTCGAGGTAGATATCGTCTTCGCCTTCGCTTTCAATGTCGCGGTAAACGTCGATAGTGTAGCCGGTGAGGATAGTGGCGAGCTTGATGTTCAAACCACCCTTACCGATAGCGAGCGACACTTCATCAGGACGCAAGAACACTTCGGCGTGCTTGTTTTCTTCGTCGAGGCGGATTGAGGAAATCTTTGCAGGGCTCAATGCGCGCTGAATGAAGAGTTGTGGGTTGCTGGTGTAGTTGATCACGTCGATGTTCTCGTTGCGCAACTCTCTCACGATGCCGTGGATACGTGCACCCTTCACACCCACACATGCGCCTACTGGGTCGATGCGGTCGTCGTAACTTTCAACGGCGATTTTAGCGCGTTCGCCAGGAATACGAGCCACTGCGCGAATCACAATCAGACCATCGTGGATTTCTGGTACCTCAAGTTCGAAGAGGCGGCGCAAGAAGTTTTCGCTTGTGCGCGACACGGTAATCTTAGGATTGTTGTTCTTGTTATCCACATTATAAATGACGGCGCGCACGGTTTCGCCCTTGCGGTAGATGTCGGTAGGAATTTGCTGATCCTTTGGAAGGAGCAACTCGTTCTTCTCATCGTCGAGCAGGAGCACCTCACGCTTCCACACTTGGTAAACTTCACCACTCACCAGTTCGCCTTCTTGGGCCTTGAATTGGGTGTAGATGGCGTCTTTTTGCAGGTCAAGAATCTTACTTGCCAAAGTTTGACGCAAGTTAAGAATTGCGCGGCGGCCGAATTTGGCGAATTCTATTTTTCGGGTATGCTCTTCGCCCACTTCGCAGTCGGGGTCGGGGCTGTCCACATCGTTGCGGGCATCGGTGAGCGCGATTTGGCGGTCGGGATCTTCCACTTCGCCATCAGGCACCACTTCGAGGTTCTGATAGATTTCGCAGTCGCCGTTGTCGGGGTTCATAATCACGTCGAAGTTCTCGTCGCTACCGAAAATCTTAGCCAATACGCTACGGAACGACTCTTCAAGCACACTAATCATAGTGGTCTTGTCGATTTTCTTCAACTCTTTGAATTCTTTGAAACTGTCGGTCAAACTTATAGTTTCGATTTCTTTCTTAGCCATAGTCTGGTGTTAAAACTGTATGATGTTTTTTGTATATTTTATTTCGTCGTATTTATAGTTGAGGTCCTCGTCCACCATTTCGGGGCGCTTCTTGCCCTCAAGTTTCACCTTCTTGGTGATGGTAAGCGTAAAGCCTTCCTCGTCAGCGTCTTTGAGCGTGCCTTTAAGTTTCTTGCCGTCTTTGGTGAGCACTTCCACCTCGCCGCCCATATTCTTCTTGTAGTGCTGAAGCACCTTGAAAGGGTCGCTGATGCCGTAACTGCCCACGGTGAGTTCGTAGTTCTCCACATCGCGGTCGAAGTGGTCGAGCACCTTATTGTTCAGCGCGATGCAGTCGTCGATAGTCACAGAGCCCATGCTGTCGATAGCCACATCAATTATATTGTCGGCACTCACTTTCACCTCCACCAGAAAGATATCGCTTCCTTCAAGTTCGGTGTTGATAACGTCGATAAGTTCTTGCTTATTAATCATACTTACGGGTATATAAATAAAAAAGAAGAAGCCACAGAGCCCCCTCTAATCGAATTGCGCTGCAAAGATAGTGATAATTACCGAGGTATGCAACTTCCCCCTGCCCCTGCCCCCAATTCACCGCCCCATACTTCCAAACAATTATATATATTTATATTTATAAAAGATTATTTAACATAAATGCCTTGGGTGAGTCAACGGGTCAACGAGTCAACGGGTCAACGGGTCAACGAGTCAACGGGTCAACGGGTCAACGAGTTTTTTTGTAATATGTCGATGGGGTGGCGACTGTTTTTTGGGGGTGGGGGGATTATTGGTAGTGGGCGAGGGTGGCTTTTAGTTGGGTGATGATTTGGGATTTCAGTTCGGGTGGGGTGAGCACTTCCACATTGCTGCCGAGGGAGAGGATTTTTTCGTAGAGGTCGTAGGTGAGCAACATGCGGTAGCGGAAAATGGAGTAGGTGTCGTGTACTTCCTCGCTTTGCGTGTGGTGGAGCGGCAAGGCGCGGAGGTATCTCGCTTGGGTGTGGCTCACGCGTAATGCGATGTCCTTTGGCTCGTTCTGGTTGATGGTGATGCCGTAGCAGTCTTTGAAAAACGACTGTGGCTCAAAGCCTTCGGGCATCTTGAAGGAGGTGGAGGAAATGTTGAGGTTGGTCATGCGGTCGAGCGAATAGGTCTTGATTTTGCCATCAGCCACATTGTGCCCAATCACATACCATAATTGCTTGAATATCTTCACGAAATAGGGGCAGATGACCACGCCTTTCGATGCTTGCGAGCGGGTGTAGGGGTGGTAGTCGAACACGATGCGCTTGTCTTCGCGCATGGCTTGAATCACCACAGGCAGATGCTCGCGAGCCGATGGCACATCTTCCACGATGATGCGTCCCGAAAGGTCTTTCGAGTTGCTGAGCATGCCAGTCATGGAGAAGGTGTCGAGCAGCCAGTGGTGCATACGGCTGTCGGCCTCGTTGTCGCAGTTTTCGATGTAATACTCAAATGTGGAGCGATTGCACTGAATGTTGATGTTGAACATTTCCTCAATGACGTTGCGATAATTGAAGAACGTGCGTCGCGGAATGGGGTTCCCGTCGCTGAGCGAGGAATTGCACCACAGTCGGTTGAGTTCTTCGAGGGTGATGTGTCGGTGGCTCTCGATAGTATCGACAATCCACACATATACTGCAATCTTATTTCGTGCCATAATTAGAGAGGAATTTTTTAAAATGGAGGAAATGCTATGGTTTTTATTCAACAGCAATCGTGCCAATGTTTCTTCGCAAAGGAAACATGCCGGAGGCATGTCCCTACGTTATGGCGTAGGCCTGTTGCTGTTGGTTTTTGAAAATAGGAAAGGCTTTGAGGATTTGATAACGACGTTTGGGTTGTAGAAACGAGATATGAAAGCCTCAAAGCCTTGTGCGGGGCTTATGTTACGATTATTTGCCTTTGCGGAGTAGGAGCAAACCGATTACGGTGAATGCGGCGTTGAAGAGCAGGAGTTCGAAACTCATGGTGTAGTCGCAATATTTGAGCAGCGCCCATTGGAGCACCCAGCTCAATACAGGTGAGAGCACACACACCACAGGCACGAGTTTGTCGCGCACGTCGCCCTTGATAAACATACCGTAAACGAACAAGCCGAGGATAGGACCGTAGGTGTAACTTGCCAAAGAATATACGGCGCTGATGGCGTCTTGGCTACTGATGAGGTAGAACACATAAATCACGATACCCATCATCACTGCCATGCCGATGTGCACTTTTTTGCGAGTTTTGCCAAGGGTGACTTCGTCTTCTTTCTTGTTGCTTTCGAGAATATCCACGGTGAACGATGTGGTGAGGGCGGTGAGTGCCGAACCAGCGGCAGAATATGCAGCCGACACGAGTCCGAGGATAAAGAGGATGCCCACCACTACGCTCATCTTGCTATCGAATGCCACGATACCGAAAATTTCGTCGGTGCTCTTATCGTAGTTCAAGCCCATCTTGCTCATGTAGAGAGTGAGAATGGTACCCAAAACGAGGAACAAACCCACCACAAACACTTGGGTGATACCGCTCACGATAAGGCCTTTCTTCGATTCCTTCACATTCTTGCTGGCAAGGGTGCGCTGCATCAAGTCTTGGTCGAGACCAGTCATGGCAATCACCATGAAGATACCAGCGAGGAATTGCTTCCAGAAGTAGGTGCCCTCACTTGGGTTGTCGAAGAAGAAGATGCGCGAGGTGTCGCTGCTTGCCACTGCCGAGCACAGGCCGGTGAAGTCGAAGTTGAGCGCCTGCCCCACGAAGAAGATGCAAAGCACCACCGAGAGAATGAGGCAGATGCTCTTGAGCGTGTCGGTCCAGATTACGGTTTTCACGCCACCTTGGAGGGTGTAGAGGAAGATGAGGGCGATGGTAACGAGCACATTCACGATGAAAGGAATGCCCAGAGGCTCGAACATGAGCGCCTGGAGTGTTACGCACACCACATAGAAGCGAACGGCTGCACCCAGAATCTTACTGATGAAGAAGAACCATGCACCAGTTTTGTGGGTTTTTCCGCCGAAGCGTTCTTCAAGATAGCCGTAAATCGACACGAGATTGCGTTTGAAAAAGAGAGGTACCAGCACGTAGGCAATCACGAAATAGCCCACGGCGAAGCCCAGCACCATCTGCATGTAACTAAAACTCTTGGCTGCCACCATGCCAGGAACCGACACGAAGGTTACACCAGAGATAGGAGCACCAATCATGGCGATGGCTACGATATACCACGGGGCTTCTCGGCCGCCGGTGAGTGCTGTGTTGGCGTCGCTTTTGCGAGAAGCAAGCCACGACACCACGAAAAGGAGGATAAAATAGCTAATGATAGTGGCCAATACAATCCAGGGAGTTGTCATTTTTGAGTATTTTTATTTGTTAATTTTATTGATTTTTTTTGGGGGTGAGGGGAGCACTCGGAGCACTCGGAGCACTCGGATTTCTCTCTTCTAATTTCTAATTTCTTACCTCTAACCTCTAACTTCTAATCTATTTTAAAAAATTATTCTGCGTAGAGGAGGTAGGGCTTGCGCTGTGCTTTGAATTTTTCCACGTCGGGCTGCCATGAGGCCTTGATTTCGGTGGCACTCTTGCCTGCTTCCATCATTTCAGCCACATGGGTGTTGCCCATGAGCAGGTTGAAGAAATTGCGCTTGCCAGTCTTCAGATAGAATTGCTTGCCTTGGCTGCGAAGGTCTTGGTAAGCGTCAACCACATAGGTGAGGTCAATGCCGCGAGCAATCACATCCTCGTATTTCAGCCCACGCAAATCCACGCCGTGGCACAGTTTGTCTTGTTGTGGAGGTGTTTTTGCGCCGAAGCGGCTGGTCGGGGTGAAGTCGAATGGGCGGCAAGTCATGTCGGGGTGACCGTAGCATTGGAAAGGCTGGTCGGTGCCACGACCCAAACTCACTGTGGTGCCTTCAAAATAGCAAATTGAGGGGTAGAGGTAGATGCTCAGCATGTTGGGGAGGTTGGGCGACGGAGCGATAGGCAGTTCGTAGCGAGTTTGGTGAGTGTAGTTGAGGCAAGGAATCACGGTGAGTTTCACCTGTTTGCCATCTTTCAACCAACCTTCACCGTTAGCCATCAGTGCAATTTCACCCATGGTCATACCGTGAACGGTGCAGATAGGGAAGCGACCCACGCCGCTTTTCAGTTCCATATCCAAAATCGGACCATCTACATACATGCCGTTGGGGTTTGGACGGTCGAACACCACAAATTCCTTGTTGTGCTCGATGCAAGCCTCCATCAGGTTTGCCATAGTGATATAATATGTGTAGTAACGCAAACCCACGTCTTGCAGGTCGGTCACCAGCACGTCGAATTTGTCCATGCTTTCCTTGCTTGGGCGGTTAGATTTGCCGTCGTAGAGCGAAGCGATAGGAATACCGGTTTTTTCGTCAACGCTGCTGCTCACGTGTTCGCCGGCATCGGCTTTGCCACGGAAACCGTGTTCGGGCGAGAAAATCTCGGTCACTTTCAGACCGTTTTCGAGCATCACGTCGAGCACGTGTTTGCCCTTAGAGGTAATGCCGGTCTGGTTGCTCAGTAGGGCAATGCGTTTGCCCTTGAGCAGAGGCACGTATAGGTCGATGCGGTCGGCTGCCAGCACCACCGAGGTGGAGGCGGCTGTAGCGCCTTCGTCGTTTTTAACTTCTGTTTTCTTTTGTTGTGCTGCACAGGCTGCCACCGATGTGAGCATGGCGAGCGAGAGTAGTGCGAGTTTAATTGTCCGTGTCATAAAATGTGATAGAAGGTGATTACTTAACTTTATTCTCACAAAGATAGTGAATATTTACCACAAAAGCGCAATTACATCCCTTTTGGTGGAATTATTTTTTCAGCAAAAGCCGTTTGGGAGCAATTTGGCGTGGAAAAAGTTTCTACTTAGCCATGAGGATTAAACGATAGGCGCGAAGCCTTTTTCATAATAATTTGAGTTTTGATTGTCGCAAATTTACAGATATTTTCCGAATTATCACTAACTTTGCACCTTGAAACGCAAATTAGAAACTGTTTTAAAATTAGATAAATGCGACAACCCTCCAACAATAAGCCACGCCGCCGCCGTGTGGATAATATTCAGAAGTTTACCGTTAAAGCCGATGCACCATTGCTCGAAGCCGTGGCAGCCGTGCTTAAAGACCATAAGCCCACCAAACTGAAATCGATGCTCCGTCATCATCAGTTTGCCGTGAATGGCACACCATCATCGCAGTTCGACCGCCCAGTGAATGCTGGCGACGAACTTTGGGTGAACTTCGACGGCTCGTTCCACGTGTTCACGCACCCAAAACTCAAACTGGTGTATGAAGACGAGGATATTATGGTGGTGGACAAGGCCTACGGTATGCTCTCAACTGCCGCTGGCAATAATATCAAAGACGAAACCGTGTATAATGTGCTTCGCAAATATGTGAAACTCCGCAGCGAACATGCGCGTGTGTATATGGTGCACCGTCTCGACCGCGACACTTCGGGCTTGATGCTCGTGGCCCGCACCGCCAAGGCGCGTGAGCGATTCCTCACCCAGTGGGCTACCATCGTGAGCGAACGCAAATACGAGGCCATCGTGGAGGGCAACATCGAGCAAGACATGGGACTCGTGCAAAACTATCTGAAAGATGCCGACAACTACGAGGTGATTTCCACCGACGACCCAAAAGACGGCGGAGAATTGGCGAAAACGCGCTACAAGGTGATTGAGCGCTCGCCTCGCTTCACCAGAGTGGAACTCTCGATGCGCCACGGCCACAAAAACCAACTGCGTGTGCACATGAAGGATTTGGGCTGCCCTATCAGTGGCGACCGTAAATACGGAGGCCGCGCCAACGGCATTCACCGTCTTGCGCTCCACGCCACTCGCCTCTGCTTCGAGCACCCCATCACAGGAAAGAAAATGGAATTTGAATCACCTATCCCAGCCAATTTCCTCACCCTCCTCCGCTAATACACCCACATAATATACACAAAAAATCCCGAATCTTTCCATTCGGGATTTTTTGTGCGCACTTATATAGATGATGCGGAAAATATGCGTGATTGTTAGTCAAGGCCGATTTTTATCAGATCAAAGTACATCAAGCGAGTGTTGAGTGGAAGTGTATTTGGGCGCTTGATGTTCAGTCCCATTGATTTTGCCTCGTTGATTTCTTCCGAATAGAGGAATTGAAAACCGTTTTTCTCGTAATAGCGGATTGTGTCGGGATTATTGTGGGCATCAACAATTATGAAACGGCAACCGGTTTTGTTTTCATTGCTTCGAAACCATGCTTTGATAAAATCCATCACCGCAGTGCCATATCCTTTTCGGGAGAGAGTCTGGTTTGTTCCAAGGCGTCCAATGAGCACGCCAGGGAATCGTCGGAGTTTTTTTTCTCCGTTTTCGGTAACGTATTCAATTTGCTCCTTGTCTTCGGCTACGAGTTGCTTGATGCGAATTGCATCGTTTGATAGGGTGAAGATGGATACGATTTTGGAAGGATTGTCGATGAGGCGAAATGCGTAAGTTTTGCCAAGTAATTTGTCGGCATATAATTTGTAGTCGGAGCGAAAGAATTCATCAAGGTCGTCGTGACCACAGGCAAATGGTTCGCATTGCTCCAACAAAGTAGGGGTGACGCGCTCAAATGTACATTCCGAAAGCAGTTCTTCGAGATTCATTATGGCACTACAGGTTTTGCTTGCGAAGGAAATCCTTTACAAGTTTAATGTTACGTGACACATTGATGCGCTGTTTTGTGTTTTTTTCTGCTTCTTCAGCCTTTGCGATGAAGCGTTCTGCATCTTTGCCATGTAACGTAGGTATTGAGCGAATAGCAATTGCCATAATTAGATGCTTTTAGTTGATATTGAATTATTGATTCTCTGCAAAGGTACATATTTTTATGGTTAATTACGATGTTTCTTCCAGTAAATCTTGTGTTTTTATGTTTTATTTGTTGAAAATGAGTGATTAATGGAATCTTGTTAGGTGCTTTTTTGCTTTTGAGGTGGGGAAATAAAGTGGCAGCCGTGGGGGAGTTTTCACAACTGCTCCACGGCTGCTGGCTATAAAGAAAATGAACAAGTTAATGGTTTCTCATGTGTGATGGGGGCTACTGCATCACGATGCGCATGTGGGCTTTGGGGTAGCGAAGCACGAGGCAACTGGCTTCGGTGAGCACGAGCGCGTCGACGTTGCGCACACCGCTGGCTTTGAGGTTGAGGGCTTCGGTGGTGAATGGTATGTGGCAGTATTTTTGCAGATATTCGGGGTCGATCACCATGCCGTTGTCAGCCATGCCCACCTCGTCGAACACCTCGCTCAACAGCACATAGAGCGTACCGAACTTGGAGCGGAGTTCACTGAAGTCGATGCCCCATTTCACCACATTTTCGCCTGCGGTCACCACCTTGGAGTATTCCAGTTTGTTGAGCCTTCCAATCAGACCGCTGCCACCAATCAGGATTTTACGTTTGCTGCCTGCATTGCCGGTGAAGGCATCGCGCATGAGGTCCACCACCTCGTTTTGGGTGAATTTCTCACCGTCGTAGTTGAACGCCTTGCCGGCCTGATACCAAATGCCGCCCGTGAGCAGAATGTTCTCCTTTTTTGCAGGATCCCATAGTTTTTTCTTCACACCGAACAGGAACGATTTCTCCATGCCCAGGCGCATATCGTAGATGGCGGCTTCCTCCTGGTCGCTCATGTCCCAAGGCACTTCCTTGTTGCTCATCTTCATGAGCGTGCTTTGCTCAATCTGGCATTTGAAAATTTGGCAGAAGTTGCGTGCCTTTTGTGGAAGCGCCTCAAACTGTGGCGACATCACATCGAGTTCGCTGGCTGCTCGTCCCATGCGAATGAGGATGGTGCTTTTCGAGATTTTCGGCACGCAGTTCTCGGTGTCGCCCACCTTCATGCCGTTGGCAGCCATCACCCAGATACCACCGTCGTTGTCCTCCTTTTTCACCACATATAGCACGAGGTCGTTGTTGGTGACGGTGGTGCCGTCGGGGGCGTAACCGCTCACGCCTTGCACCAATATGGTGTCGCTCACGTCGAAAATCTCGTTGTTGGTGGTCATCAATTTCACCTTCGTGAATCGAGAGATGTCGCCACTGGCGGTCGGGGTAGGGGTGTCGTCTTGCACTTGGGCGGTGGTGGGTTTCGTGTCCACATTATAATAGTCCACCGTCATGCTCCCGGCTCGCTTTGCCCCAGCGCATCGCGAGAGTTGGTCGACGGGCGTTGCCATCGGACGGATTTTCACGATTTGGCTGTCAATTTCGTTGAGCAGCAATTCGGGCGATGCCTCACGAGCCACATCGGTGGAGAGCGGACCATCGACCACATGTTTGCCGCCAGCCACACCAGCCACCAGTGCCATGGCGAGGGTGGTTTCGCCGTCGCTCATGGCGCACGACACTAAAAGGAGGCAGAAAGTGAAGAGCAGGATAAGAATGAGTTTGAAATTGCTCTTTGCCCATTTGATTTTTTGTAAAAGTTTGTTTTTCATTTTGCGTGTAGTTAAAAAGATGAATATAAAAATAAAGGGTTGGAAAAACGGTTGATTCACCGGGCTATCGGTCCCACACGCTCCTTCTATTGTAGCGCGGAAAGGTGGCGGGTTCGTGGACCGGCTCCTCGATGGGAGTGGGGCGTGTGGCATTGTCGATTTTCTCGTTTCTGCCACGCAGATAGCCTTCCGTTTCGGCGTTTTTCATTTCTTCGTCGTGATTCACGGCGTGCGACAAGATGCTCACGGTGGCTTCGTCCACTTCGCCTTTCCCGATTTGCTCGATAAGATGGCGCACCTTGTTGCCGGTGCCTTCGTCAAGACTGAGTTTTGCCACACATTCTTCCCACTGGCGCGATTCTTCGCTGTGGGCGGTGGCTGCTGGTTGTTGTGTGTTTTCGTTCATGGGTTGATAAATTTTATGATTGATGTTGCAAAATTAGCGCACTGCATTGCCGAGGCACAACGCCAATTTGGCGATTCACTTCAACTCACACAGATTCAACGAGATTCAACCGACGCATTTCGCCATTTTCTCGGTTCAGTGGATAAATTCTGGGGGCACCGAAACAAAAAACATAAAAAACAGCCTTTTGGCGATGCCAGTGCTTCGCACCTGTGTGCAGTGATTCTTTTGCCAAGGTGTGCGGTGGAATTTGGTGGGGTGGGGAAAAATGTGTAACTTTGTGAAAATTAACTCCTCAAATAATAAATTACTACAATATTTATATGGAAAAATTAGTCATCAATTCTTACGAAGAATTTGAATCTTACCTTGGCAAAGACCTCGGCACATCAGAATGGCTCGAAATCGACCAAGACCGTATCAACAAATTTGCCGATGCCACCCTCGACCACCAGTGGATTCATGTGGACGTGGAGCGCGCTAAGGAGGAAAGCCCATTCAAGAGCACCATCGCTCACGGCTATCTCACCCTTTCTATTCTTCCATATCTTTGGGCTCAGATTATTCAGGTCAACAACATCTCTATGCTGGTGAACTATGGCATGGACAAGATGCGCTTCGGTCAGGCTGTGATCACTGGCAGCCGTGTGCGCATGACCGCTAAGCTCCACAATATTCAAAACCTCCGTGGCATTGCCAAGGTGGAAATCGACTTCAAGATTGAGATTGAAGGTCAACGCAAACCTGCCCTCCAAGGCATCGCCTCATTCCTCTACCACTTCAACAAGTAAGCAAATATTCAATATTCGAAATAGTAGATGCTGAAAGCCGTGTGTTTGATTCATTTCAAACCACGGCTTTCGAATTTTTTGTGGGGGGCGGTGCCCATAAAAGCCCTACGCTATAGCGTGAGGGCTTTATCCCTCACGCTCTTGGAGGAGGTGGTAGTTGGCGTCGCGGGCGAAGGCGATGGTGATGCCGGCTCGGTGTTTGAGCCATGCCGTGTGGTAGTAGCTGGCATCGTCGCCGTAGAATCGCTTGAGCGCAAACCATGCCAGCAGTTGCGTCACGTCGTTGCCGAGGATGTCGGGCAGCGAGTCGGGGTAGGGGTTGAAAAATCGAAATTCAAGCGTCACATTCTTGTGCTCAGTGTTGGGGTTGAAGTTGGCGAAATGGATATAGGCTTGCAAGCGCGACCGCATATCGTCGAATCCCTCCTTCACACGCAGCATACAGGCGCGTTCCACGTCGGGTGTGAGCCGTTTGGCTTCGGGGTGTACGATGCAGTGCCATGCGCTCTCGGCATAGATGATGTTGAGGATTTGCTCCTTGTCAATATTGATGGTGAGCGAGTGTTTTGGGTTGATTGTGTTTGTCATGATGGTAAAAGATTTGGTGTGTTAAGATTGGTGTTTGCCTACGATGGATTGCAGTGCCTGTCGGCGCATTTTTCGGCTTCGGGCTATGCCACGCTGCGCCTGTCGGGGCGTGACGAAGAAGCGGCTGGCGCGCGAATGGAGTAGTACGAAGTCGAGTGCCTTGGCGATGCTCATGTCGGGGTGCAGCGTGGTGAGCGATTTCACCTTCTTGCAAATCTCGCTCCACATCATCTGGCGCAGGTGGCTGTTGAATGCTATGCGGTCGCCCGTGAGCATTTGGCACACCACGCGGTAGGCACGGCTGTAGCTCAGATTGTAATGTGGCTGTCCGTTTTCAATGGTCCAGTGCAAGGCTCGGTTGTGCGGGTCGGGCACGCGGTTTTCAATCATGAAATTGAATGCATCGTTGTAGATGCTCAAAAATTCCTTGTCTCTCGCAAGGCAATTTTCCTTTTTTGCGTTGATGTCAATCATTGTGTGTTAAAGTGTGTGTTATCTGTTCTCTTTTTTGAGATGGCATCGCCGCAGTCTTCATTCCGTGTGCGATTGGGCGTTTACCATTTCGCACACAAAGGTAATACAAATTAAGGGTAATTTGCAAATAAAAGTGGTAAAAATACCATAAATTAATGGCAAAATTTTAATTCCAGAGTTCGTTGAGGGCTTCTTTGCCTTTTTCTTTGGCATGCTCCACGGCTTCGTCAACCAGTTCGTTGCCCTTTTCAATGGCTTTGTTTTTGATTGAGTCGATGGCGTTGTCGATGTCGCTTTGGTCGATGTCTAATTCCTCAACCTTCTTCTTGCCATATTCTATGGTGCTGTCGATGGTTTCCTGTACGGCTTCGGTGGCGTGTTGCACCATTTTTTTGCGCTCTTTTTCGATGGTTGCCGTCACTGCCGCGGCCAACTGCTCTTTGCTGAGGGTGAACACATGTCCAAACATGCCGATGCCCACCGTGAAGGTGTGTTCGCCCACCGACACTTTCGCCTTGTTGAAAATCAGGCAGTCCTCCACATACAAGGTCTGCTCAAGCACGGCTCTCACCGCTTTTGATGTGGAGAATTTCACTGTGCCAGATACCGATTCCGACATTCCAAGCGGCGTGTTGCCCACTTGGTTGAGCACATATTCCGTGGTCACGCGTGTGATGGAGTCGATGTAGTCGGCTTTCGAGGGCTTGGTGAGCACCATGATGCATAATATCAGCATCACCACCAAAAGTGAGATGATGCCAATGATGCCTGCCTTCGACTTCTTCGCCTTGCCCTCGTCGGGCAATGGTGTGTAGGCGTAGCGTTGTGGTTGTGGTTGAGGTGCGTAGGTTTCGGCGGGAGGCTCTGGAGCGGAGTTGATGTCGGTTTCTTCTACGGCATCATCTTCATCTACCTCGGCGGTTGGCGGAATGTCGGGTATGTAGGCACCTGCCAGTTCGGGAATGGCGCGCGCTTCTTTCCAATCGGGCATACCCTTAAACCACACCAGCGTGTCGGCGCTGATGCCTTGCCGTTTCACTTCCTCAAGCGTGAACGGCCCCAGTCGCATATCGTCTTTAACAATGTAGATTTTCATGCCGTAAAATGTTAGAAATAAGTTTTATCGTATTACCACACGCCTGATGTGGGCGCATGTGTGGGATTATTCCACCTTCTTCATCGTTTTGCTGCCCAGGTTGTATTGCACTTTGCCTGAATTGGTGCGAATGTTAACGATGCCGGCACCCGAATCCTCAAAGCCGATGTCGATGGCTGAGCCGCCACCGAAGTGCACCTCAAATGTGCTGTTGGTGGACTTGCTGAAGGCAAACACCTTGCCGTTTTTCAACATGAACACGGTGTAGCCGCCGCCCTTGATTTTCTTTGAGAAGTCTTCGGCACGGAACAGCGGCGTGTTTTTGTCCACTTGCTGTGCTTCCACTTTCACCTCTTCACCGCTCTCGAATCTCTGCTCGTCGGCAGCCTGTTGAGCCGCCAGCTCAGCCTCTTGTTCTGCCTTTTCGGCTTCCAGACGCTCTTGCTCAGCCTTTTCGCGAGCCAATTCCTCCTCGGTGGGAACATGGAGCATACCTATGCTGCGTGCGCGCTTGATAAGTTCGTTGTCGAGAATGCCAGTGCCCACAGGCACGGAGTTGCATTTCAGAATCATCTGGCCGTCCATGTCGCGCATGAGAGTGCCGTAGAAGTCCACTTGGCGGATTTCCTTCTGACTGTCGATGTCGAAATACACGGTGGTGATTTTGCCCGATTCCTCATTTGAAGGCACGCAAGCGTAGGCGAAAAACATGTATCGCTTGCCCTGAATATCCACCACGGCAGGAATTTCCTCGGCGCGGAGCGACTTCGGGTCGAAAATCAGGTTGTAGCCATCCACGTATTTCTGATTGTTGAGTTTGATGTCCCACTCTTGACCGTTCAGGGTGAGGGTGAAAATCTTATAGAAAGAGTGCGACGCATCGGAGAGGTAGGTCACGCCGATGAGTTTGTCCACCTCGCCAGTGGTGACATTTTTCACCGGGCAAGCATAGGCTATCTTGTCGCCATCGTTTTTCAGATTGTTTTTAATCAATGCGTTGTTAAACACATCGTTGTAGCGACCGGCGTCGATGTCGGTCACTTCCACATCAGCGGCAGTGGGTTCGTCTTGATGCCCGGTGAAGAAGAGCGTGCGTACCACCACAAGTCCGATAAATGCAGCGATAGCGGCACACACAAAATATTTGAGCACGCCTTTGCTTTTCTTTCCTTGTTGCTGTGTGGCTGCTGCCTGTGCTGTGCCGGGTGTGATGGCTGCGCGGCAAGCCGGACAGAAAGCACTATCGGCTGGGATTGTGCTTTTACAGTTGGGGCACACAATTTCGGCTGTTAGTACGCAACCGCAGTGATTACAAAATTTCGACCCTTGAGGTACGGGGTTTCCACAGTTTGGGCATCTTTTTTCTGCCATAATATGCTGATGTTTAGGAGGGTGTGTCAAATTTGCGATTCCATCATAATCGAAGGTGGTGCCTTCGGAGCGTTTCGATGCAATCATCAATGAATCAACGCATTGGAAACAAGCCAAGGCATGTCCCTACGCAATAGCGTTGCCGTTTTTGGGATATTCGACACATCCCCATGTATTCTATTGTATATATACCAATTGCAAAGATAACAAAATTTCAGAATTTTATTTTAATCTTACTTGAAAATTAATTTTGAACGACAATGTGCCATCTTCTTCTTTAATGATTGAGGCGTAGTTGTGGCGTGAAGTGCTTGAACGCTCTAAATACGCATTAGAGAACAGGTAGTCCTCAAATCGGTTTCTGTCGTAGAAGTGATAGCAAAGAATATCTCCATCACCTTTCACCACCAAATATCCGCCATTTGCATCAAGTCTGCCATCCCAAGCCGTGGCAGGCATCATTCCCAATGCAGCAGAGGTTAAAAGGTGCTTCACTTTATAGGCGTAGAAAGGCGAAGGCTGTCGTGTGTCATACCCCAGAGGATTGATTTCGGTAATCCGATTCACCAATTCTTTTAAAGTGGAGACTCCGCTATTTAATTGCTCTAAAAGCAGACTCGCAATCACAGAAGGCAAGCCGTCATCAAGCATGATGAGGTTGTTGTAGAATGTGGGATTGTCCACTCTGTCAAACACCAGTTTGCCCCCTTTCGCCTTAATGGCGTTCACACGGTCAATCACTTTGTTTCGCTTTGGGTTGAGGGAATTGATGCCGTTAATTTCCTCGTCAGAAAACTGGGCACCCTCTATTTTGAAATTAAAGTTGGTGGATTTGCTGGCGTTCAACAACGTAGAATCACCTCCAAGTTGTAATATGAATTTTGGGGTGTCGGTGGTCAAAAATGGGACTGAAAATAAATCTGAGAACAGTGGATGTTTAGTTGATGTCCCCGAAACGGTATCTTCATCAACTTTGAAACCTTTATTATGTAAGTAACGAGAAACTATTGCCATTTGATCTTCAAAAGACATAAAGATGCCATCTTCGTTTAAAGAGTGTGGGCAATACAGTTGTATAACTATCTTTTTCCCTCCACACATTTCGGTGATGGCTATTTTTTTTGAAGTTTCTTTAGTCATATAGTTCAATATTCTATTTAGGCATTTACCTCTGCCCACGGAGGGTTGTTTTTTTAGTATTATCAGATTTACAAAGTTACTTATTTTAATTCAAATGAAAAATAGGGCAGAAAGGTTTATTTGGGAATGATATACATGTTGTCCTGAAGAAGATGCGATGAAATTCCGTTAGGAATTTGATGTGTGTAGGCAGGTATGCA
>OLHA01000445.1_pt1 | contig 24281 bp, 20 predicted proteins | sample 1605961 | NCBI WGS metagenome assembly OLHA01 (sample SAMN03283288) | human gut metagenome | biome: human-associated habitat; material: feces | host: Homo sapiens | place: Peru | collected 2012
TTTTATTCCATTGACGATTCGGCAACAAAGCATAATTTATCCCCACAAATTTTCCACTGAACCATAAGTAAGGAATAGATGTAAACCCAAATCGGTCATTAGGATGTGACACAAGCCCTAATGGCCGATTTGGGAAAAAATAAGTGGGCACTGCGGTTGCGGTGCCCACTTGGTGTATTGAGTGGTGTGTGGATTATTCTGCTGGTTCTGCTGGCTCGGCTGGGAGGGTGGCAGCGGCTGCCTCTACCCATGCCTTAACTTCATCGACTACAGGAACCTTCAAACCGAGTTTGAATTTCTTGTTGATGTCGAGGAGGTCTTGGAAGAGTTTGCCTGGACGGTCGAGTTTTCCGAGTGCCTCTACGGTGAGGAAACCTGCCTTTTGGATTGGTGCAACCCATTCTGCTGGCACGCCAAGAGCCACATAAGCCTCTTCCTTGTCGCGCTTAGCCACCTTTTCAGGACGCATCTGAGGGAAGAGCAGCACGTCTTGAATATAGCTGTGGGCAGTCATGAGCATCACCAAGCGGTCGATACCGATACCGATACCACTTGTAGGAGGCATACCGTATTGGAGTGCGCGCAAGAAGTCTTGGTCGATAATCATAGCCTCGTCGTCGCCCTTGTCGGCAAGTCGCATTTGCTCCATGAAGCGTTCTTCTTGATCGATTGGGTCGTTAAGTTCGCTGTAGGCGTTGGCAAGTTCCTTGCCGTTGACCATCAACTCGAAACGCTCGGTGAGGCCTGGCTTGCTGCGGTGCATCTTGGTGAGTGGCGACATTTCCACAGGATAGTCGGTGATGAATGTAGGCTGAATGAAGGTGCCTTCACAGAATTCGCCGAAAATCTCGTCGATGAGTTTGCCTTTACCCATAGTGTCGTCGATTTCCATTTCGAGTTTCTTGCACACTTCGCGAATCTCGTCTTCGCTCATGCCGTTGAGGTCGTAGCCAGTCTTTTCCTTGATAGCGTCGAGGATAGGCAGGCGGCGGTATGGAGCCTTGAAACTGATGGTTTTGCCGTCGATTTCCACGTCGGTGGTGCCGTTCACAGCCACGCAGATTTTCTCAAGCAGCTGTTCGGTGAAGCTCATCATCCAGTTGTAGTCCTTGTATTGAACGTAGAGTTCCATGCAGGTGAACTCAGGGTTGTGGTTGCGGTCCATACCCTCGTTGCGGAAGTTCTTGCCGATTTCAAACACACCTTCAAAGCCGCCCACGATAAGGCGCTTGAGGTAGAGTTCGGTGGCGATACGCATATACATAGGAATGTTGAGCGCATTGAAGTGGGTGATGAATGGGCGTGCGCTTGCACCACCTGCAATGGCTTGCAGTGTAGGGGTTTCCACTTCGGTGTAGCCAGCCTCGTCGAGCACGCTGCGGAGCGTTTTCACGATAGTGGCACGCTTGAGGAAGGTGTCCTTCACGCCGTCGTTCACGATAAGGTCAACGTAGCGTTGGCGATAGCGGAGTTCTGGGTCGTCGAATGCGTCGTAAGTCACACCGTCTTTCTGCTTCACGATAGGCAGTGGCTTGAGGCTCTTGCTCAGGAGTTTGAGGCTCTTGGCGTGAATACTGATTTCGCCAGTCTGTGTGCGGAACACAAAACCGGTCACACCCACGAAGTCGCCGATGTCGAGCAGTTTTTTAAACACTTCGTTATAGAGGGTTTTATCTTCGTCGGGGCAGAGTTCGTCGCGGTTTACATACACTTGGATACGGCCCTTAGAGTCTTGCAATTCCATGAATGAAGCCTTACCCATGATGCGGCGGCTCATCACACGGCCAGCCATGCGCACTTGGCGAGGCTCGGCTTCGTCGTCGCTGAAGTTGGCCTTGACTTCCTCACTCCAAGCATCGACAACAAATTCCTCAGCTGGATAGGCATCGATACCCATCTCGCGCAGACGGTTCAAACTGTTGCGTCTTACAATTTCTTGTTCGCTTAATTCGAGAATATTCATATATTTAGTGTTGATTTTGTTTTCAATCTGCAAAGATAATGATAATTTTTGGAAGTAAAGTAGATACCCTCCCACAAATCACGCATTTATATGCGCGGTAAGCCTCACCTGTAAGGCTCACACAGATCCCGCAGATCTCACAGGATTGCTTTGTGGGTGGTAAATCTCACAGAATTTCTCCACAAGGGCTCACACAGATTCAACGGATTCAACGGAAATGTTTATTCGGTGGATTCGTGCAATCCGTGGTTAGTCATTCTCATGCAAATTAGCCACAAATTTGAATTGTGTGAAAACTGATTATTTCCAGTGGATGGCGGTGAGGAAGCGGCGGTATGCCACGGCGGCGAGGATGGCCACGATGGTGTAGATGAGGACGAGCAGGTGGTTGCTGATGCCGTTGCCGAAATAGAGGGCGAAGGTGCGGATCACGGGGTGGATCACAAACAGAAACGAGGAGATGCCTCCCACCCACACGAATGGGCGCATCACCGTGGCGCTGAAGGTTTTCACCAGCGCAATCATTGCCACGGTCACCACCAGCGATGAGAGAATCCACGTTACAGCCGTGGCCTGCATCAGTATGAATGCCACCGATGCCACGGCAAAAACGCCTTCCCATGCCCAGTTGCCCATGCGTGGTATGCCGCCATATCGAGCCACCAGCAGCCCGGCAGAGAAGGTGAGTCCTGCCACGAAGAAGTTGTAGCGCATATATATCATTTCGCGCCCGGCATTGCGGAGCACGATTTGTGGTGTAACCGTTGCTGCTATGAATAGTAGCGGCAGCAGCCACTTGCGCCAAGCGGCACCATCGCGTGGCACATACAGCACAAGTCGATAGATGATATAAAGCTCTATCATCAGTCCAAAAAACCAGTATGGACCGGGGAACACGTGGCTGTAGGGTGGCTTGAGCCAGTTGGTCACCATCAATGCTTGTGCCACACAGTCGCTGATGCTGGGCAGTTTGGAGCTATTGACATACCATACAGCCAAAATTGCCGAAATCAGGGCGAAAAACATCAATTTGAATAGTTTCGTATAGTGCTGCCACACGAAAATGTGTGGCGCAGGCATCTTTGTGGTGCCTTGTTCGTATTTTCGCACCAGTCCGAAAGCACTTATAAACAGAAACGCATAGATGCCACAGTAGCCCAAAAGGGTGCTGAGCTGGATAAGAATGCTTTGCCCAGGATGAAGCAGGAAATGGAAGAGCGCGTCGGTGCTCTCTTGTTCAAAGTTAAATTCGTTGCAGTCGTATCCGGTGGCACCGAGGCAGTGCGCCAAGTTGTGGGTGACGATGAGCAGAATGCCCACACCCTTGAGTGCCGCCCCCTCGCTTCGGGTGAAGATATCCACTTTTTGATGTACGGGAGTAGTTGGCATTGATTAGCGTTTTCTTTTCAAAGTGAGGAAAGTGTAGGGCAAGGGGTTGCGGTCGTCGGCTTCGTGGTGCTCCGCACCACATTCCTCCCACTCGTCGGGGTTGATGGTGGGGAAAAAGGTGTCGGCATCTGGAAATTCGGCATCCACTCGTGTGAGGTAGATGGTGCTCACCATGTCGATGGTGGCGGCGTAGATTTGTGCGCCACCTATAATCATCACCTCGCCGGGCATTTCCGCCGCGTCGATGGCGTCGGCTATGCTATGGGCGATGGTCACATTTTCGGGGTGATAGTCGGCATTGCGGGTGACCACAATGTTTTGGCGACCGGGGAGCGCGCCTTTCGGAAACGATTCAAACGTGGTGCGCCCCATCACTATGCTATGCCCCATGGTGATGGATTTGAAATGCTTCATGTCGGCTGACAGATGCCACAGCAAATCGCCGTTTCTCCCGATTGCGCCGTCGCGGGCGATAGCCACGATAGCAGAGATTTGTTTGCCCATAAGTTGTTATGTTTTATACCGAAACCACGCCCTTAATCAGAGGGTAAGGGTCGTAGCCTTCGATAGTGAAATCTTCGTATTTGAAGTCGAAAATGTCGGTCACATCGCGGTTAATCACCATGCGAGGCAGTGGGCGAGGCTCGCGAGTGAGTTGCAGTTTCACCTGCTCGAAGTGGTTGAGATAGATGTGCGCATCGCCGAAAGTGTGGATAAACTCGCCCGGCTCCAAGCCGCACACCTTAGCCACCATCATCAGCAAAAGAGCGTAACTGGCAATGTTGAACGGCACGCCAAGGAAAAGGTCGGCGCTGCGCTGATAGAGCTGGAGGCTCAACTTGCCGTTTGCCACATAAAACTGAAACATGGTGTGGCACGGCGGAAGCGCCATCTTGTTGACCTCTGCCACATTCCACGCGCTCACCAGCATACGGCGCGAATCGGGGTTGTGCTTGATTTGGTCCACCACTTGAGCAATTTGGTCGATGGCACCGCCGTTGTAGTCGGGCCAAGAGCGCCACTGGTGCCCATACACTGGACCGAGTTCGCCGTTTTCGTCAGCCCACTCGTTCCAAATTCTCACGCCGTGCTCCTGAAGCCAGTGCACATTGGTGTCGCCACGCAGAAACCACAGCAGTTCGTAGATGATGCTCTTCAGATGCACCTTTTTGGTGGTGAGTAGCGGGAAGCCGTCGGCAAGGTTGCAGCGAATTTGGTAGCCAAACACGCTTTTTGTGCCAGTGCCGGTGCGGTCGTGCTTCACGGTGCCATTGTCGAGCACATGCTGAAGCAAGTCGAGATATTGTTTCATTGCCTAATCTTGATTTTCTAACCACAAAATTACCATATTTCTCCCAACTGACAAAAATTCAATCACAAGAGATTAAAAGAATTTTTCTTAGGAGTTAAGACGATACTTTCGCCTTTTGTGATATGGTGGAGTATAAACCGATTGAATCCAATTGAAAATCCATTAACACCTATTTTTTTTATTTTTTAATTGGTGTAAATCGGGTTCTAATGGATTAAATAGGTGTCCTTTGCCCCCCCCATCTCTCGCCCGATCTGTCCCCCAAAAAAACTCGTTGACCCGTTGACTCGTTGACTTTGCAAAGTTGGCTCAACTTTGCTTCCTCTTCTTGCCGATGAGCCAGGGGGCGTAGCGGTCGATTGCCCAGGCGAGGGGGTAGATGGCAATCATCACCATGATGGCGATGGCGTATTTGAGCCAGATGTGGTCGTCGAGCACGCCATCGTAGGCGAGGCGGTTGAACAGCATTTTGGCGATGCCGATGAAGTAGTTTTGCAAACCCAGATACACGGTGCCGCTCACCACCACAAACTCAATCACATGCCTGTGCCCATAGCGTGCGGCAATCCATTTCGCCACGCAGAAGTAGCAGGGAATCACCATTATGCCTGCCGCGATGCGCACAAGGCTGTAGAGTTGTGGGTCGAGGGCGCGCAAAGGCGTTGCCTCCACCATAATGGCAACAGATGCCGCAGCCAGCATCACCAGCAGTGCCGCAGCGCGTGGCGTGCCGAATTTCAGGCGTGTGAGCCAAGGTTTGAAACTGTTGCCAAGGGCGTAGAATGGGAGGAAAAGCAGGGCGTTGCCGAGGTTCCAAAACTGCCCGACAGCCAACACTTCCGGTATTTCGTAAGGAATGAGATAGGTGGCGGCGGCAATGCCCACGCATGTGGCAAACACATATCGGCGTGGCACGGTGCGCTCGATGCACCAGTATAGCAGCTGCATGGTGAACAGACAGGCGATGTACCAGAATGGCGCCACCACCGTCTGCGGATTACCGCACACAAATTCCACCACTGGCTGCCACACGCTGATGGCCTCTTCTTCAGCACCCACCATTCTTCGGCCCACCGCCAGCCACAACGCATAGAAAATCACGAAAAAGGTGCAGTAAGGCACGATAATCTGCTGGGCGCGGTGTCGCAAATAGGTGGTGAAGCGGGGCCAACGGTCGAAACTGTAGAGAAAGCCCGAGATGCAGAAGAAAACCGGCACGCGGAGGTTGAGAATCACGGCATCGTCGAACAGTTCCAGCCGTGGTGGCGTGTGAAACACAATCACCAAAAATATGCTGAAAAACCGCACATAGTCGAGCCAAGCCTGTCGTTCGCTACCAGTTTTCATAAATTCCTTTTATTGTTCGTTCTGCAAAAGTAATCAAAAATCCGAGAAAAAGGGAGGCAGGGCGTTGGAAATTCGCAGTAGGGTGGTGTTCGGGTTTTTTAGCCCCACTTGCACGATAACCAAGCCATGTGGACAGGGAGAAGTGAAATTGTGCTATGAAAAATTAGCGAAAAAGTCGGAAAAACTGTCGGGTATTGCTAATATATTCCAGTGGGGGGTGAGGGTTGCATCAAATTTTGTAACTTTGTTGCAGAAACCTTATTTAAGTATAATTATATGATGCGACATCTAATTTCTCTTTCACTCTTTATGGCGTTGAGCCTGCTGAGCAGCAAGTGCTATGCCGATGAAAACGACTCCGACCGCAACCGTCATTGGATGGGTAGGGTGGAGGTGGCTTCGTTCAACTCGCTCGACTGGGGTGTGGAGCTCGGTGTGGACTATCGTCCTATCGAGTATGTGGGCGCAGGCGTGAGCCTCTGTGTGGCTGGCGACTTTGGCGACACTCACAACTCGTTCACCCAAAATGGCATGTTCTACAAAACGGATAATTTGCACAATGCCGTGTGGCTACGATGCGCCCTCCTGCTGCAAAGCCCTGCGCTGTGGCGCAATTCCGACGGATCGATGCGCCTCACCATAAAGGAGGATTTTGGCTTGACGCTGCCGGTGCCGGCAAACTCGAATGTGGAATACACGGTGGTGCCCAGCGCACCCGGCACATGGGTGGTGGAAGATGTATATCATGCCAAAAACCACGGAGCAAAATCGTGCTTCTATCACTTCAAAACCTCGTTGGCGCTGGATATGAATCCGTGGCAAATATGGCTGGGCTATACGTGGAGCAATATGGACGCATACAGCTCCGTGCGCAAAGTGGTGATTGACGGCATGCCGCTGTCGCTACCCAAGAAAAAACAAATGCAAGGTATCCATTTGGAAATTGGTTATAAATTTTAGGTTAGTAAGCGAGGCTGTGGCGCACACATGCGGCACAGCCTCAAAAAGCGGAAGCACCTATTAAATCGCACGATGCAGATTTAATAGGTGCTTTTTTTGCCCTAATCGGTAGGGGCGGTTATTTTACGATTACTTTTGTGGCTTTTCCGTTGAGGGTGACTATGTACACGCCCTTGCTGAGCGTCACGCTCAAGCGTTCGCTGCCGTTGGCTAAGCGCACGCCACCGATGTTGTAAACGCTGATGTCGCCTTGCGCGCCGTCGATGGTGAGCACACCGTCAGCCACGCTCACGCTTGCGTCGATGGTGCTAACCACATCGTTCACGCCCGATGGCATGATGCCGTTGATGTTCTTGAATTTGCCCCATTGTGCGTCGACCTTGTAAGCCTCCACGCCTTCTTCAGGCACGTTGAGCACGCAGGTGTTCAGGTCCACATCTTCAAACACATCGGCTGTGATAGCGATTGGAGCGGCAACTTTAATGGTGAACGATTCCAGCGCAGAGCAGCCGTAGAATGCCTCGGCGGCAATGGCGTTGATGGTGCTTGGCAATGTTACGCTCTTCAGCGCAGAGCAGCTGGCGAATGCCTCGTAGCCAATGCTGGTGTAGCCTTCCGGCACATCGATCGACTCAAGGCCGTTGGCGTAGTAGAACAGCGATTCGCCTATTGTGCTTATGCCGCTACCGAGTTTTACGCTCTTCAATGCAGAGCAGCGATACACGAAACTCTCACCGATGCTGGTCACGCTGTTAGGCAATGTGAGTTCGGTAAGACCGGTACAGCGATAAAACACCTCGTCGCCGATGGTGGTGAGGGTTTCGGGCAGCGTGATGGCGCTGAGACCTACACAGCGGCTGAATGCCGATGCGGCAATCTCTTCGGTGCCGCTTGGCACTGCATACGCGCCTGTTTTGCCTGCTGGAAACGCCAGCAAGTTGGTCTTTGCCTTGTTGAAAAGCACACCATCTGCCGATGCAAACGATGCGTTGCCTTCTGCCACATTGATGGCTTTCAGGGCGGTGCAACCTTCAAACACGGCCTCGCCCAAGGTTTTCAATTTCTTTGGCAGGGTGATTTCGGTGAGTGACGAACAACCGTCGAAAGCAGCTTTGTCGAGTTTGGTGAGAGTGGCAGGAAGCACCACGTTGGTCAACGCCTTGCAGCCGTGGAACACCTTTTCGCGAATCTCGGTCACATTGCCAAATGTTACACTTGCGAGCGATGAGCAACCCAAAAAGCAGCTCTTGTCAAGCATCTCCAAACCAGCAGGCAGGGCGATTGACTTCAGCGAACTGCAATCAGAGAAGGCAAATTCGTCGATGTAGATGATTTTTTGGGTGAGTGTGATTGTTTCAAGAGCCGAGCAGCGGCTGAAAGCGTGAGGCTTGATTTCGTTGGTTTCGCTACCGAGGACAAACTCCTTCAAGTCGCTGCAATATGCCAACGCGTTTTCGCCCACTTCCCACATAGTGGCAGGCCACACCACTTTGGTGAGGTTGGTGCCAGTGAACGCATACGACAGGTCGGTGCAGTAGTATAGGTCATTATCTTCGCTCACGTCGTAGCTGGTGGCGGTGTAATACTTGCTCCACGCATCCTCATAGTAGGCGTCGCCGCCATCGGTGAGTTCAATGCCAGCGATGTTGAGTTCGGTGAGTTTGCCATCAGTAGTCTCGCCCTCAATATCCAGACCAGCCATCTCGCGGATAAAACGAATGTCGGTGCCATTGAGCGTACCGCTCACGGTAAGCGAAGTAATCGCATTTTTCTCACTTGCCGGAATAAGGGTGCTAAGCGTGCCAGCCTCAGTTACGGTCACGGTTTTACTTGTCGCGAAAGCCTGAGCCGACATCGCAACCATCAGAACGGCCGCTACCACGCAGCCACATACACGAGTAAAAATTTTCTCCATATTAGTTCATTATAAAAAACATATACTTGATTTCAAAAGGGCATCCCCCCAAAAAATCGCCCCAAAAATACTCAAAATCCCCCAAATAATCAAATTCCCCAAAGTGTTGTTGCACATCAAGAATCTGTCATTATAAAATAAATTAAATTAGAGTGCCTGATGTGCCGGGCTTCTTGAATCTTCAAATTTTTCGAAATATCTAAGAATCGATGATTAGACTTGTGGGATGGGCTAGGGATGGGGAGTGGTGATGGGGAGGTGGATTTTGGTGGGGTGGGTGGCGATGGGGAGGCGGTAGGTGCCTTCGTCGTCGCGGCTGATGAAGTAGTGGTGGGCGATGTCGTCGTTGATGATGATGGAGCGCACCATTTTCTTGATTCGTGAGAGGTTTTGGTTCAATTTGTCGGGCTGGAGCAGCGCATCCACACACTCTTCCACATAGTTGCTGCCGGGGTGCACTTCCTCGTAAATATTGATGAAATCGGCGCGGTGGTTGCTTAGTTCTTTCAGGCGGCAACCTTCTGGGTGCAACAGAAACCAAATGTAGAGCGTGCGGCTGGCGGCACTCATCTTCAGTTCCATTTCATTGTATTCGGGGAAGATGATTTTGCGGTCGCGGTTCACCACCAGCATAGGCATCGTGTTCACCACATACTTGCCCTGCAGCGATGTGGCAATCAGTTCGGTAGGGTCGGCGTGATACTTTTGTATAAAGTCCATAATCAGGGCTTGAATCAACTGCAAGTCGTGGTTGCGCTGCTGTTGCAAACTCTGAGCATAATCATTTTCTTGCGCGTCCTCTCTCAGGATTTCGATTTGCGCCTCATCCTCCTTCGTTAGTTTTGCTTCCTCAACCCCGTCTTCATCCGTTAGCGTAAATCTCTCTGTATTGTCGTCCTCGATTGGTGTTGGTTCCTCAACCCAATTTTCCTTTTTAGGATTACAGCAATGCGTGAAAAGATTGGGCGCATCGCTGAACTTCCGCTCCCTATTATGGAAACGTTTTTCAATCGACATGAATTTCCTTGATGCCGACTCGCCGGCTGCCAAACCGATTTCGGGGAAAATGAGTGTGAAGGTGCTGTTGTCGCCATCGCGGTCTTCCTCCACCGAGGTGAGGCGGTTGTAGAACGTGAACAAGCCATCGTCGAGCGTGTGCATACTCTGAATCACGCAAGCGAGCACGGAATATCGGCCGATATTGCCAGCATTCACCTTTCGGGCGGCAATCACCATGCCAAGGCGGTTCACCTCTGGCACATACACCGTCACCACCTCCATTTTGGCAAGCCAACCGAGGTTGATGCTGTGCCTGAGCGACGACTTCAGCAAGTGGGTGTAGGCTTGAGCCTGGCGGTCGCTACTCACAAACAGATACAGTTTGCCATACTCCAAGTGGTAGAGCAGTTCGGAATCGATAAAATTGGTCACGTCCATCATATTACTATCAGTTTTTCGGGATAAAGTTAAAAAAAAAGTTGTCACACTCACACTAAAATATGTAGTGCAAGTGCAACAACCGTGCCAATCAGGTATTAGGATTTGAAGAAGTTTTTGGAAATTCTCCTTTTCATCTCAGCGCGTTCTTCAGGTGTTGGGGCCATGAAGTGGTGCACTCGGTCAGCCCACTGCATTCTGCTCTCATTCACAATTTTTGCCATTTCCTCTGTTCCCTCTTCCGTTTTTTCCCATGTCATGGTGTTGTCGATTGAAAGGTTGAACGCCACTGATTCCACATCGTGGTCGGCACCGATGTAGGCAAACATCCACCCCTCTTGCTTGTAGGCTTCAATCAGTGCCTTGATGGCTTTACCCGAAAACTCTCGCGAGGCGTTTTCGTAGCCGTCGGTGATGATGGTCACCGCCACGCTGGCAGATTCGTCGTCCTTTACAGTGGTGTGCAAGCGTGTGCACACATTGCCAATGGCATCGTAGAGCGGAGTCATGCAGCAAGGCTCATAGTCGGAGGGGGTGATGTTGTTCACCTTTTCGATAGGCGTGTTTTCGTAAATCACCTTCTGCTCGCAGCCGCAGAATGCCACCAGCGTCACAAACTGCTCCTGTTCCGCATTTTTCTTTCTCATGCTGCGAATGCAGCCGAATGTTTCGTTCACACTGTCGACGGCTTGCTTGCGAATACTTGTCATCGAGCCGCTCTTGTCGAGAATCACTACGTTGTAAATCTTGCTGTTCATTTTCGTTGTGTTTTAAAAATGTCGTTATTTGTGGTTAATTAAGATTGATTTCTTGTTTCATGCCACAAAGTTACATCCAATTTCCACACGCCCCCATTTCCTGCAACCTTGCATTTTTTCACCTCAAAATACGGTGGTGTGATACGGGTTTTCGGTGAAAATGATTATCTTTGCAGACTATATATGTAATTAATAACTGAAATACACTGATATGCAATCTACTCGACTTGAAAAAATAGCTCGCTTGCTCCAAAAAGAACTGAGCGAAATCTTCCGTCTCGAAACAGCGAAAATGGGTGGTGTGCTCGTGAGCGTGAGCGCAGTGCGTGTGTCGCCCGACTTGAGCATCGCACGCGCCTACCTGAGTGTGTTCCCAAGCGAACGCGCACAGGAAATCATGGCCAACATCAACGCCAACGAAAAGGGCATTCGCTACAATCTGGCTCAGCGTGTGCGCTACCAACTCCGCAAAACGCCTGAGTTGCACTTCCATCTCGACGATTCGCTCGACTATATCCAGCACATCGACGAACTGCTGGCTAAAGACGGCGCAAAGACAGATAAAACTGAGGAATAATAACCACCCGTAAGTGAGCCTCTCTTTCAACATAGCGCTTCGCTACCTGCGTGCCAAGAAAGGGCACACAGCCGTGAACATTATCTCCATCATCTCTGTGTTAGGGGTGGTGGTGACCACTGCCGCGCTGATTTGTGTGTTGAGCGTGTTCAACGGTTTTCACGACTTGATTAAGGAGAAACTATCCACCGTCGACCCCGACATCGCCATCACCGCCACCATGGGCAAGACCATCGCCGATGCCGACAGCGTGGTGCGTGTGGCGCAAGCCATTCCGGGCGTGGAAATGGTTATGCCTGTGGTGGAGGACAATGCCCTCGCCATTTTCGCCGACTACAGTATGCCGCTGAGGCTGAAAGGCGTGCCGAAAGACTACAATCGGCTCACGGGCATCGACAGCGTGATTGTGGAGGGCGATTTCCTGTTGGAGGACGAGGTGTCGCGCTATGCGGTGCTGGGCGTTGGCCCTGCCGTGAACCTGAACGCACGCGCCGGCTCGCTGCGAATGCTCCAACTTTATGCGCCACAGCGTCGCGGACAGGTTGACCTCAACGACCCGATGAACGCCTTCACTGAAGACTCGGTGTTTGTGGCTGGCATTTTCATGGTGCAGCAGAAGGATTTCGACAACGATATGATTTTTGCTCCCATCGACTTGGCGCGCGAACTGTTTGACTACACCACCGAAGCCACACAAGTGGAGTTGAAACTCGCTCGTGGAGCCTCGGAGCAAGCCGTGATGGACCAACTGAATGCGCAGTTGGGCGAATCCTACACGGTGAAAAATCGCATGATGCAGCAAGATGCGTCGTTCCGACTGGTGAATATGGAAAAATGGATCACGTTTCTGCTGCTCGCATTCATTCTGGTGATTGCCACTTTCAATGTGATTAGCACCCTCTCGCTTTTGATTATCGAGAAAGACGAGAGCATTCGCACCTTCAGAAGCCTTGGTGCCACCGACAAGCAAATCACACGCATTTTCGTTACTGAAGGGTGGCTGATTGCCCTTGTGGGTGCTGTGGCTGGCGTGGCTTTGGGACTGGTGCTCTGCCTCTGCCAGCAGCAGTTCGGCTGGCTCAAGCTCTCGGCTCGCCCCGATGCGGTGATAGTGAACGCCTATCCGGTGTCGGTGGTTTGGACCGATGTGCTGGTGGTGTTTATGCTGGTGGCGGCTGTTGGGCTTGTCACTTCGCTCGTCACTTCGCTGATGATGCGCCGCCGACTTAACAGATAATTCTCTCAATTCCCAATAACACGATGAATATCCGTCACGACATCGAAAACGCATGGGGCGCAATCAAGCGTTTTGCGCGCCGAATGCTCGTCACCAAACGCCTGATGGCACTGATGGCAATGGGCGTGACTGCACTCGTGAGCATTGTGGTGCTGTATTACAGCGATTGGCGACTGGCTGTGGGGCCGTGGCACACCTATGCCAATGGGCTGTTCAGCGTGAACGAACCCCGCGATGAGCATTACGACAACTTCCTCCTTTCGGGCGATTTCCGGAAGCGACTGGAGAACCGTGGCGGCGGTCCGCTGGTGGCATCGTTCCAGAAGTCGGTGCTATCCGACGCCGGTGAGGTAATCGACATTCGCCACATTAACGTGTTTGACATCAGCAAGCGCTTTAGCCAACTGTTCAGCACCGAAAAACAGGTGGCGCGCACCTTCCTCTCGCGTAAAAACTCCTATTTTGTGGAATACGACATTCAGCCAGCCCCGAAGGTTGACGGACACCCTGCCATGTACTACAAGTCGCGCTACCGCGACGAGGGTGGCTACTACGCACGCGGCATGGTGGTGTGCGCACATCACCGTGCCTACTTCTTTGAATCGTATTCCAACTACAGCCCATACCTCGATTGGGAAAACGACGCCAAAACCTACTATTTCGACAAGTCGGTAAGCGAAACGAGAAACTTCACCGTCGATAATATGGACTCGATAGAAAACCGCTTCTTCCTCTGGTCGATATTCCTCTTTGCCGTCTATGTGACGGCTGGCGCATTGGCGTTCAGAATGGTCACCCGCGGCATCATCAACCAAGGCCCCGACTACCCAATCGTCAACCTCGAATCCCACAAACGCTGGCAATGGCTCACCGGGCTCACCATTGTGATGATGCTCGTGATGTTTGTAATGATGGTGGCATTCTGGCAATACAAAGGTACCACGCCCCTCCAAACCGCCTCCTTCATCATCTTCGGCCTCCTCATCTACACCTTCAACCTCCCCACCAGCATCCACCTCTACAAAAAAGCCCGCAACCTCCTCCACCGCTAACAAAACATCCTATGACATAACATGCTGCCCCTGTAAAGTTTATTGGAGCAGCATGTCTTCGTTTTCTATTATTTACTCTTCTATGGGTGTTATTGGGTTTTTATCCAGGTTAGGATTTCTTTTAGGGTGAATTTTTTGCCGTAGCGGAGGATGCCGATGCGGTAGATGCGGGCGCTGAGCCAGATGATGGCGGTGGCGGTGGCGTAGAGTGCGACTACGCTGACGGCTATTTGCCAGAATGGCACGTCGTAGGGCAGGCGCACCATCATCACGATAGGTGAGGTGAATGGTATCATGGAGCACCACAGTGCGAAATTGCCGTTGGGGTTTTCCATGCAGCCGAGTCCTGCGTAGAGCGCCACAATCATCACGATGATAATGGGAGTGGTGAACTGTGAAGCGTCGCTTGCCTGGTCAACTGCCGATCCGAAGCCAGCAAAGAGTGCCGCGTAGAGCAGATAGCCGCCGAGGAAGTAGATGACGAAGCAGACGAGTGTGCCCACGAGGTTGACGCTCTGCACCATGCCCACGAGGCTGGAAACCTCCGACATCGGTCCGCTATCAGCCAAGCCAATGCCAAGCCCAACTGCCAAGCCAGAGATAATTACCGCCCATATCAGGAACTGTGTGAGCCCGACCAGCGCCACGCCTATAATCTTGCCCATCATCAGTTGGAACGGCTTGCAACTGCTCACTATCACTTCCACGATGCGGTTGGTTTTTTCCTCAATCACGCTGTTCATAATCATTGCGCCGTAGGTGAGCACAAACATGTAGGTGATGAGCGACAGCACCATGCCTAAAAGCATTGCGGCGGTGGTTGACGATTCGCTTTCGCTGCCGTCGTCGGCGAGTTTCACGCTGTTTACATCAATATCCACTTGTGCCTCTCTCACTATCTTGTCGAGGTCGGGTACACCCATCGTGGCGAGTTTCACCGACGTGAGCGTGTCGTTGAGGCAATCGGTCACATGATCTACCAGCGCCATGTTGACGGTGCTCTTGCTGTAGATGTTCACCTTTGCCGAGTCGAGCACATTGGCGGGAATCACCACCAAAGCGCTCATGCTCTCGCCCGACTGGTCGAAAAATCGCTTCACATTCGTAGTGCCGGGCTCGCCACGGAGCGGAATGAAGCGGAACTGCTCATTGTCAGAAATCACGCCCGACAGGTGGCCTGTTTCGTCGATTACAGTCACCGTTTCGAGCGACGAACTGGCGGAGTTGAGTTTGGAGGTGAGCACCGGAATCGACGCAATAATGATGAACAGAAACGGAACGAGAATCGTGATAACGATAAACGATTTGCGCGCCACCAGTGACATGTATTCGCGCTGTATGATGAGTAGGAGCTTATTCATTGTTTGACGAGTTTTTTACAGTTTCGATAAAGATTTCGTGCATGGTGGGCAGCAGTTCACTGAAGCCACGGAGGGCGTATTGCTCATTGAGGCGCGCAATCACCTCACGGATAGCCACACCTTGCGCCAAGCGAATGATGGTGGCGCCGTCGGGGCGCGTTCCCTCGATGGTGAACATTTCCTCGCAAGGCTGAAGCAGTTCGCCGCCAGCGAGGCAGATTTCGTAAAGATGCTTTTTAAAGCGCTGCTTAATCTCTGCCACGTTGCCTTCAAGCACCACCTCGGAGTGGTTGATGAGGGAGATTTGGTCGCACACCTCCTCCACACTCTCCATATTGTGGGTTGAAAACAGAATGGTGGCGCCCTTTTTCTGCAATTCCAGAATCTCACGTTTCAACTGCTCTGCGTTCACGGGGTCGAAACCAGAGAATGGCTCGTCGAAGATAAGCAACTTAGGCTCATGAATCACGGTGGCGATAAACTGAACCTTCTGCTGCATACCCTTGGAGAGCGTTTCCACCTTCTTATCGCGCCATTCGGTGAGGTGGAAGCGGTCGAGCCAGTAGAGCATCTGTCGGGTGGCATCTGCCTTGCTCATGCCCTTCAGGCGTGCCAAATACACAATCTCGTCGCCCACCTTCATCTTCTTGTATAGCCCACGCTCTTCGGGCAGGTAGCCAATGTGTGCCACATCGTTGGCGGTGATGGGGCTGCCGTCGAGCATCACCGTGCCACTATCGGGGGCGGTGATCATGTTGATGATGCGAATGAGGGTGGTCTTGCCTGCGCCATTCGGGCCAAGCAGACCGTAGATGCAGCCTTTGGGCACACTCAGGTTCACATGGTTGAGCGCCGTGTGCCCTTTATATTGCTTCACTACATCGCTGATTTCAATAAAAGCCATATTTTAGAAATTAGATGTTAGAAATTAGATGTTGTTTTTGGAGAACTCGGAGCACTCTGACTGGTCGGAGTGATGGGAGTTTTCCGAAAGCTCTTTGTCTGTTAGACGCAGGTAATGGGCGTTTTGCTTCATGCACATGCCACTTTTTTGCGAAAAAAGGCAACTACAGTGTGTGTCGCTGCGGTTGCCTTTTAGGTGATAAAGGAATGTGTGGGGGAAGATTATTCTTCGTCGTCCACTTCCTTCATGGTGGTGAACACGTTTTGAACGTCGTCGTCTTCTTCCACAGCCTCGAGGAGTTTTTCTACTGCTGCGCGACCTTCGGCATCAAGTTCCTTGGTGTCGGTTGGGTCGTAAACGAACTCGGTGCTGGTGATTTCGAAGTCGTTGTCTTCAAGATACTTCTGAATGTCGCCGTTTGACTCAAAAGCACCGGAGATGATGATTTCCTCTTCGTCTTGGTCGAAATCTTCTGCACCGCAGTCGATAAGTTCGAGTTCGAGGTCTTCGAGGGTCACACCTTCTTTAGCCTTAACGTGGAAGTAGCACTTGTGGGTGAACATAAATGCCACTGAACCGCTGTTGCCGAGTGTACCGCCGTTTTTGTTGAAGTGAGTGCGGAGGTTGGCCACGGTGCGAGTGGTGTTGTCGGTAGCGGTCTCTACGAGTACTGCGATACCGCCAGGAGCGTAACCTTCGTAGATTACTTCCTTGTAGTCGCTTGCGTCCTTATCGGTAGCCTTCTTGATGGCGCGTTCCACAGTGTCTTTAGGCATGTTGGCAGCCTTAGCGTTGCTCATGAGGGCACGCAGACGAGAGTTGGCTGTTGGGTCGGGACCACCAGCCTTCACAGCCATTGTGATTTCCTTACCAATGCGGGTGAATGTGCGCGACATGCTACCCCATCTTTTCAATTTTCTTGCTTTGCGATATTCAAAAGCTCTTCCCATGTGATAATTTTATTTTATATTGTTTGTTTTTATTTTTCTCTTTGATTAATCGTGGTGCTCACTTACGATACCGAGAAACACGAGGTCGCTGTCGGTGCGGTTGATGAGGGTGTGGCCGTGTCCCATTGGGCAGTAGTGCATCTCACCCACGGTGAAGTCTTCCTCTGTGCCGTCGTCCATCACCACATGGCCTGTGCCGCTGATGATGTAGTAGGTTTCACTGTTTTTCTCGTGCATGTGCATACCAATCGACGCACCTGGGGGAAGCAGTCCCTGCATGATGCGATTCTGCCCATCGAGATAGGTTTTCACCACATATTCTCCTTCGCCACCTTTAAAGTTTGGCACGGTGGTGGCCTCCATTTTCTTGAAATCGATTATCATAAGTTTTTGTTTTTGGGGGGTCAACGAGCCAACGGGTCAACGGGTCAACAAGTTGACGGTTGGGGGGTGGCTCGTAGCCTTATTATATCTTATTGTCCAGCAAGCCTCGAAATCTCGAATTTTCGAACTCTCGAAAAAACTTGTTGACCTGTTGACTCGTAGACTTGTAGACTTCTTATCTCAACTGTGCGCCAACTTCCTTTTGGAGGTTGGTCACCACCTTCTTCATTACGGCCTCAATTTGCTTGTCTTGGAGCGTCTTTTGGTCGTCTTGGAGGAATATGGCGATAGCGTAACTCTTCTTACCGGCTTCGAGGTGCTTGCCTTCGTACACGTCGAAGAGTGTCACCTTCTTGAGCAACTTGCGTTCGCTTTGCTCAACCACACGCTTGATTTGTTCGTAGGTCACGGTTGAATCCACGAGCAACGCCAAGTCGCGGCGCACTGGCAGGGTCTTTGGCAGGTCGTAGTATTTCACATCCTTCTTGGCTGCGAGTTTGCAGAGCAAGTGCCAGTTAAACTGTGCGAAGTACACTTCCTGTTCCACATCGAATTTCTTAGCCACGTCGGCATCCACCACGCCAAGCACACCGATGAGCTTGCCGCCACGGTTCTTGTAAGAGAGGGCAGGGGTGAGCAGGTCGTTGTCGAATTGCTCAACCACCACTTCCTTTTCGTTGATGCCAAGGCGGCGGAATATGTTTTCAACAGCGGCCTTCAGGTCGTAAACGCTGAGTGGGCGCACTGCGTCGGCCCAACTGTCGTCGTGGTTGTTACCGGTGATCCAAATGCCGAGTGCTTGATGCTCGGTGTATGGTGCGAGAGCCACCTCGGTGTTGTCGGTTTCGGCATCGTAGCGATACACATCGCCGAATTCATACATTTTGAGGTTGGCGTTTTTGCGGTTGATGTTGCGTGCGAGGCTTTCCAAACCGCCGAACAGCATGGTTTGGCGCATTACGTTGAGGTCGCCGCTGAGGGCGTTCATCAGGTGCACGCAGTTCTTTTCAGGGTAACTTTCCAAGCCTTCGTAGTAACTTGAACTGGTGAGCGAGTTGTTCATGATTTCGTTATAACCAGCAGCGGTGAGTTGTTCCGAGATGAGGTCTTGCATATCGTCGCGGAAGTCAACGTCGCTCTTGTTGCTGAGTGTGCCCTTCACCTCGCTGGTGAATTCCACATTGTTATAACCGTACACGCGGAGAATGTCTTCCACCACGTCGCATGGGCGTTGCACATCCACGCGGTAGGTTGGCACCACAATGTTGATTTTCTCTGCGTCTTCGCTCACGATTTTCATTTCAAGGCTTTCAACGATGCCCTTGATAGTGTCGTTGTCGATGTGCTTGCCGATAAGGCTGGTCACATAGTCGAACTTCAGTTCCACAGGGAAACCAGGGAATTCGCGGCTCTTCACATCGATGATGTCGCCACAAATCTCACCACCTGCGAGTTCCTTGATGAGGATAGCGGCGAGTTTGAGGTTGTAAACGGTGTCGTTGGGGTCGATGCCACGCTCGAAGCGGAACGATGCGTCGGTGTTCAAGCCGAAGCGGCGTGCGCTCTTACGCACCCAGGTGGGGTGGAAGTAGGCACTTTCGAGGAACACGTCGGTAGTGGCGTCGGTCACGCCAGAATCCAAACCGCCAAACACACCGCCGATGCACATAGGCTCTTCAGCGTTGCAAATCATGAGGTCGCGGTCGGTGAGTGTGCGTTCCACACCGTCGAGAGTGGTGAACTTAGTGCCAGGGGCAACGGTTTTCACCACCACCTTATCGCCTTTCACCTTGCTGAGGTCGAAACTGTGCATAGGTTGACCTGTGCCAAGGAGAATGTAGTTGGTGATGTCCACAATATTGTTGATGGGGCGTTGACCTACAGTCAGGAGGTAATCCTTCAGCCACTTAGGACTTTCTTGCACCTTCACGCCACGAATGGTGAGACCGCAGTAGCGAGGGCAAGCCTCGGTGTTTTCCACTTCCACAGGAATGGCACCGTCGGCGCGGTCGCTCTTAAAAGCGTCAACGCTTGGGCGGTGGAGCCTGGTGTCGTAGCCGTGACGCTTCATCCAAGCGTAGAGGTCGCGAGCCACACCGTAGTGCGAAGCACCGTCCACACGGTTAGGGGTGAGGTCCTCCTCGATCAGCCAGTCGCTCTCTACGCCGTAGTAGTCGGCGGCAGGAGTACCCACTTTCGCGTCGGCAGGGAGCACGATGATGCCATCGTGGCTTGCGCCCACGCCTATTTCGTCTTCAGCGCAAATCATACCGCACGACTCCACACCGCGAAGTTTTGAGCGCTTGATGGTGAACTCGTCGTCGCCATCGTAAAGTTTTGTTCCGAGAGTTGCCACAATCACCTTTTGGCCGGCAGCCACATTGGCAGCGCCGCACACGATTTGCGCAGGAGCCTCGCCATTGCCGAGGTCAACGGTGGTGACATGCAGGTGGTCGCTGTTGGGGTGCATTTCGCAAGTGAGCACTTCGCCCACCACCAGTCCCTTCAGACCGCCTTTGATAGTTTCTACTTCTTCAAGAGCACCAACTTCCAGACCAAGCGAGGTGAGCGCCACGCTCACTTCTTGTGGGGTCAAATCGAAGTCGATGTAGTCCTTCAACCATTTATATGAAACGTTCATAACTTGAAAATATATATATTTTTTGTTGTTTTGCCATTTGTTGATTTGCCACTCAGGGCGCAAGGCGCTTGTAAGTGCCTATAATCGTGCAAATTTACAAAGAATTTTCAACTTATAAAAGACAATCCCATTTTTTAGCACTAATCCCACCCCACAGCCTCCATTTCATCCCACCCACAGCACCACCCCACCCACCTACCCGAAATTTACTGCAAATTTGCAATAAATTCCGAATAGACGATGCTTCGCTGTTGTTATAGCACCTTGTCGGAAGTCAGGAATTGGAACAGACCGATGAAAGTGAAGCCGTGGTCGTCGGTATAGGCGGCGATGTCATCGCCTACGATGATGATTTTCTTAAACGAATCATCGATGCGTTTGAGCGAGGCGAGTTCTTGTTCGCGCTTTTCATCATCGGGGAGTGCGTATGCCGATTGAATGTAGTATTTTTCCGAGCCGTTGGTGGCTACGAAATCCACCTCGTATTGCTTGTATTCCGACTTGCCATTCACCATTTCGCGCTTCTCAACCACGCCAACATCAACCCGAAATCCCCTGATGCACAATTCATTGAAAATCACATTTTCCATAATGTGCGTGATTTCTTGCTGGCGATAGTTGAGCCGAGCGTTTCTCAACCCAACATCCACGGCATAGTATTTTTGTATCGATTCAAAATATCTTCTTCCCTTGATGTTGTATCGCTTTGCGCCTTGGAAAAGGTAGGCGTCTTCAAGATATCCGAGGTACGTGTTCACGGTTTCGGAACTGATTTTCACCTTTTGCACGCTTGCGATAGTGTTCGCTATCTTATGGGGGTTGTTCAGCGATCCAATGGAGGAACAGAGCGTGTCGACCAGGGCTTCCAGTGCTTGTCGGTTTTTAACCTTTTGGCGTTCCACCACATCGGCGATATATGTTTTGGTCCAAAGTCGTTGGAGGTAGGAGGTTTTCTGCTCTGGGGTTTTGTGTCGCATGAGTCCAGGCATACCGCCAAAAGTGTAGTATTCTTTCCAAAGAGCATTGATTGGCTCGCTCCGATTGCTACAAAATTCCTTGAACGACAGCGGGTAAACTCGCAATTCGTCGCCCCTGCCACGGAAAAGGGTGTTGATGTCGCTTGACAAAAACCTTGAATTTGAACCAGTCACATACACATCCACATTGTCCTTCTTGTTCAGCCCATTCACAATTTTCTCAAAGCCATCCACTTCTTGAATCTCGTCGAGAAACACATAGTACTCTTCACTGTCGCTGGTGATTTTTTCGCGAAGATACGCCTTGAGGTTGTCTTTGTCGGTAAGGTCCCTCGTTTCCTCAAGGTCGTCGGTGTCGAAGGTGATGAGGATAATATTTTCTTTATCAACACCTTGGCTGATGAGCCAATTGGTGTATATTTTGCTCAACAGCCACGATTTTCCGCATCTTCTTGAGCCAGTTATAACTTTCACTTCGCCATTGTTGCGCCTATTGATGAGCTTCTGAAGATACATTTCACGATTAATGTAATGTTCCATATTTGAGAAGATTAGAGGTTTCTATATGAAATTTACTGCAAATTTACAATAAATTCCGAATAGACCAAATTTTCTCCGCCAAATCCCACCATTTCTATCCGAAATTCGTGAAATGAGAAGTAAATCGGAACCCAAATTTTATTGGTTACATTTTGTGAAATACTCCTTGATTTATCTCCAAAAGATCTTGATTTTTATTTGTCATCTAATTTGACAATTTCCCAATAACCGCCAAAGTCTGCTCCATTGCGTTTGATGATTCCTGCCTCTCTGAGTTTTTTGATTTGCTTCTCTACGCCTCGTGATGACATATCTATATCCATTGCAATTTCTGCCGCTGATATAGTAGGCTTGTTCTTAATTAAGTCAAGGATTCTCTCCGAACTTTTTCTTTTCCTCTCCGAACTTTTTGAGGATCTCTCCGAACTTTCAGGGTGCATTTCCGAACTCGCGTTAGGTACCTTGTTTCTGTACTTTAAAACTGATTTGTTGGACACAATACAGGAGATGACGGGCATTATTTTGCTGCAGCATGGCGGTTCTGCCTTGGTATGCTTTTCTGTTTTAAAACGTCAAGTCACTTAAAAATCTAATGTCTAATTTATATTGTCTTTTATCTTTTTTGTAATTTTGTGGGCGAATTTTGGAAAAAGATGAAGGATTTTAAGGGACATATTTCGCGATGGGTGAGGACGATGGCCGCGCCTGTGAAGGCTGAGCCGGTGTTTTTTGTGCTCACGTTTTTGATGTGCATTGAGCAGCCCATCCATTGGATGTGCTATATTTTCGACAACCGTGTGGAGCAGACGTTGCAGTTTGTGCAGGGATTGAGCATCGAGTTTGCCGTGGTGTATCTTGCCACTTGCCTCATTTATTGGGTGAAGGGAAAGCGGGCGAAAATTGCGGTGAAGGCATTGCTCTACACGCTGTTCTGGACGTTGATGGGCATCACGCTGTTTTTGGCACTCAACTTTGAGATGTGCATTTCGCAACAGACGCTTACGGTGCTCGTGGAGACGAATCCGAAAGAGAGTTCGGAGTTTGTTGACACCTATATGCTCACCAACGCCAGCCAGTTGAGTTATCTTCTCGACTTTGTGGTACTGGTGGCGATTGGCGTGTGCGAATGGAAGCGACGCGCCATCACCGTCTTTTTGCGTCGAAAGTTGAATAAGCGTTTTTTCACGTGGTTCACCAGTCTCAACGCCGCGGTAGGCATCGTGCTGATGGCGGTGTGCTATGTGTGGCTGCTGTGCTGCTGCAATTCGGCTCAAATCTACATTTGGCGAAACTATTTTCCCTACGATTCGCTCGACCCTTGGTCGCAAAGTCTGCACGCCATCAATTCGCTCCGTGCCTTCGACAATGATGTGAAGTTTGCCATCAAGCAAGCCGAAAAGGTGTATGAAACCACCCCTGTGATTGAGGACACCGACTCGCTCACGGTGATATATGTGCTTGGCGAAAGTTACAACAAGCACCACGCCAGCCTCTACGGCTACCACATGCTCACCACGCCCTGTATGGAGCGTGAGCAGGCGGCTGGCAATCTGTTTTCCTTCACCGATGTGGTGGCGCAGGAGAATGTGACCTCGGTGGTGGAGAAAAACACCTTTAGCATCAATAGTGTGGGCGATGGCGAAAACTGGTTCGACCACCCGAATTTCACCACCATCTTCAAGCGTAGCGGCTATGATGTGTGGATGTGGGACATGCAGCGCACCTACATGTCGAAGCGGCTCTACACCATCACCGTCAACGCCTTCATCTACAATCCCGAAATCACACGCCTGTCGTACACGGCGTGCAACGACTCCACGTTCACCTACGATATGCAGCTGGTCGATGATTTCCACAAGAATGTGAAGCCCACGAAGAAGCACAATCTGGTGGTGTTTCACCTGATGGGGCAGCATGTGTCGTTCAGCCGCCGCTACCCCCGAAAGAGCAAATATGAAAAATACCACTCGGCCGACATCAAGCGCACGGAGAAGTGGATGGACAAGACCAAAAAATGGGCGATTGCCACCTACGACAACGCCACATTATATAACGATGCCGTGATGGGGCACATCTTCGACCTCTACCGCAATAAAAATGCCGTGGTGGTGTATTTCAGCGACCATGGTGAGGAAATCTACGACTATCGCGACCAGCGCGGCCGCCATGTGTCGTATGCGCCCTCTGCCGATATGCTCCGCCACCAAAACGAGGTGCCTTTCGTCATTTGGTGCTCCGACCGCTACAAGCAGTTGCACCCCGAAATCGTGAACGATATTCGTGCGGCGGTGAATCGCAAATTCATGACCGACAACGTGGGGCAAACGCTTCTGCGCCTCGGCAGAATCAGCACCGAATACTATCGCCCAGAGCGCGATGTGACTTCGCCACGCTTCACCACACGCCCACGCATTCTCTACGACCATGTGGACTACGATGCCGTGATGGCCGCCTCAAAGCGCCGCTGATTGGCGCCGAGAAATCGGTTTCGTCAAAAAGATAAAGCCGTCGGCGACGGCGTGTTATGGTTAACTCCATGCAAGCGAATGAAGCTCCGCAGGAGCGAATGAGCGCAGC
>OLHA01000448.1_pt1 | contig 24265 bp, 21 predicted proteins | sample 1605961 | NCBI WGS metagenome assembly OLHA01 (sample SAMN03283288) | human gut metagenome | biome: human-associated habitat; material: feces | host: Homo sapiens | place: Peru | collected 2012
TAACGCAAAAAACCACATCAGCCAAGCCCTTTCGGGATGGTCGATGTGGTTTTTTTATGGGCGTATTTTGCAACAGGCCCTTTTTTCTTTTTCAAAAGTGGAAAAAATCGCAGTATTTGCAAAAGCCGCCTGTGCGCTTGATTTTTGATGGAAATTTTGAAATCAAGAGGTCAGGTAAATGAAGAAAATCAGGATGAATTGCACCGCCACATTGGACGAAACCTTTGCCGATTTCCTCCTTTCCCGCAGGGCAAAAGGGCTGGCGGCAATCGATCGTAAGATACAACATGCGGCGCGGGCACCTTCACCCTCCAACTCTATTGGAATGGCTGGGAGGGAACGTCCCTCCTGCTGATTATGTATTATCTTCCGAGGCTGTCAATATCAAAGAAAGAACGCTGGACGAAAACACGATGAAAAAGGGTGGCGGGATTTATTTCGGGAAAAGCAAGAAAATCGGAGCGGATTGGCCTTTGCTGTGGCCTAACCCGCTCCAAAGTGGTATTTTCTTTTCCCGTTACCGCTGCCATCAATACAGCGTTTCTTCATTTTCCGCAAACAGCTTGTCGTTTACTGCAAATAAATCCATTCCATTCATAATACCGTAAAGGATAATGGCATCCCGCCTGTCCTTGGGATAAAGCTGGGCAAGCCCGCATTGCTTCAAAAGTTCCTGCGTTTCCTCTGATGATGCATTCAGGCCAAAGCACAGGCACAAAAGGCGGTTGCGGGAGGGATTGCGCCGCCCGGAAAAAACCTGATGCAAATATACTTCACTCATGCCGGACTGCTTGGCAAGCGCCGCTTTGGAAATCCTCCGCTTCTGATAAAGATGGTTCAGTAATTCGCAAACGCTGTCCCGGATGAAGCTGTCCTGATTTTCAGACAAGAAGTGGTCGAGGGAGGGGGTTTCCATCAGTTCCTGCCGCAGATTATTCGTGTCTTTCATATTCTACCGCCTTTACAACCGTGTGTTTTCTTAGTATAATCATACTGGTTCAGGCGAGCAAAATCAATATGCACTTTGCATAGCGTAAGAGGGTGAGCGCGATTTATCCGTATTTGTTATCAAGCATCGAAACGGAATATGAAACCGTAAAGACAATCAAAAACAGCGAACGTGGCTGTGTTTCGCTTCTGCAAAACAAACAGAACGGAACGCGCTTTATTTTTCGCCATTATCGGGGAAATGGGGAGGTCTACCGGAAGCTGGTGGGCATCTCCTGCCCAAACCTGCCGCAGATTATGGAGACTGCGGAGCGGGACGGTATGGTGGCGGTGCTGGAAGAATACATACAGGGGGATTCTCTTGCCTACCTTTTGGAGGGCGCGCTGTTCTCCCCCGCCGAAGCGCGGAAAATTACCCGGCAGCTGTGCAATGCCCTGTGGGTGCTGCATCAATTGGGCGCGGTGCATCGGGACATCAAGCCGGAAAATGTGATGATCCGGGGCAGCGAGGCGATACTCATCGACTTTGACGCTTCCCGCATTTTCAAAAGCGGCACAAACCAGGACACGCAGATCCTGGGAACCACGGGCTATGCCGCGCCGGAGCAATACGGGATTACCCAGACGGACGAGCGGGCGGACATCTATTCTCTTGGGGTGCTGCTGAATATCATGCTCACGGGAAAGCATCCGTCCAAAGAACTGGCAAGCGGCCGCTTAGGCCGTATTGTGCAAAAATGCACCATGGTAAATCCGAAAAAACGATATAAAAGCGTGCTTTATCTGATGGAGGCGCTTTAAGGAGAGAATCGAATGGATAAACAATGCAGAAATTGCGGCGCAGACTTGCCGGAGGGCGCGTCCTTTTGCCCCCATTGCGCCGAAAGCCAGATTGAGAGACAGAAAGTAAAGCCCCCGCGTCTGTGGCGGAAAAAGGCGCTGATTGCGGCTCTGTGCGTTCTTGTGCTGGTGACGGCGGCACTGGCGGTGTTCCTGCCCCACCGCCCGAAAACCTACGAGGGCGGCGCGTCCGTCACTTATACCGATCAGGACGGAACCTATGAGCTGTTTGTCGGCACTTCTTTAAACAACATTGAAGACAAGCAGCCGGAGGAAAAACGGACGCTTTCTCTTTCCATGGACGAAACCTCCTACCTGCCTGCCATGCTTGGCGTTTACCGGGACGGAACGCCGGTAGACCGGGAAGCGTTTCTTGCCAAGGTGGAGCGCTGTACCCTGGAAGCATTCCCCAACGAAAACGGCGCATTGGATATCGCGGAGCCGTGCTATAACGAGATGTTTAGCGCCTCCGTTCTGGAAACGGATGTGGTTTTTACCGGAGCAAGCGGAACAAATGAGCTTGTCTGGACGCTGACAATGAAAAACGGCGATACCATTCGACTAAAACATACCTTTGAGGTACTGCCCCTTGTGCACGAGGCTTTTACAGCGGAAGATACCCCGCTGAATACCATGGAAGATTTGAAGGCGCTCCTTGACCGCATTGACGGGGAGGTTCCGGCAGACACCGTTGTGGATATTTATTTGTCGCCGGTCACCTACACCGGCGATCTGCACATATCCTCCCGTGCGGTGAATCTCTATGGCTGTTCCGACGGCAGCGGGCGGACCGTGATTGAGGGAAGTCTGACCGTCAGCACCCACGACCCGGACAAGGTAGTGCTGCATGATCTGGATTTTGTGGGCAACGGCGGCAACGGTCTTACCGCCACGGCATCGACGATGATTGAGAATTGCTCTTTCACGGGCTATGATATCGGCGCGGCCGTGGAAAACGGCGGCATGATCGGTGTGGAAGCCTGTACATTCCGGAATAACAAAATCGGATTTTCCTATGATACATTGCGCTATTCCTTTTCCAAAGACGGCTTTCCGGACTGTAGGATTGAGGGCAATGATGTTGGCATTCAATTTGTAAACCTTCCCTGTGCAATGCCGTTGGACTTTTTCGGTACTGTTTTTTTCGGAAACGGAACGGATATTGACAATCCGATCCAGAACCCCATCGACCTGTCAAACGCAATTTTTGAGTAGAACGCGCTGTTTTGAGCTCCATTTCTTTGATTTTACTGCAAAACGCGGGAGATTCACGAAATCTTCCGCGTTTTTGCTGCGTTCCCATGATTTTGGGCAAAAAGGAGAAATTTCCCAATACTATGCAGCCAGTTAATTGTTTTCGGAATTTTCGCGCTGTATTCTATTCCTATCACATGGAAAGGAGACTGATACTGAACTCCAATTAAAATCTTTAAAAAAGAATTTAATTACCTGAAGGGCATGGAGTTCATATGAGACTTGTTTTGTGATTTCTTTCCTTATAAATCACAAAACAGGCAGCGCCTTCAGGCGATGCCTTCCTGATTAAAATTAAGATTTTAATCAGGAAATAGTATGAAAACAGGCGTATCGTTCTGGACATCGACAAGCATCTGAAAGTTGCTGATAAGCCCTCTCACAAATGGAAATAATGGGCACGCCGAGAATTACCCCGGAGGAAATCATTAAAATGCAGCGGCGATATCGGCAATCAGGTACTTATGCCGCCGTAGCGAAGGAAATAGGGCGCAGCCCGTCCTCCGTGTCAAAGTATGTGCAAATGAAAGATGTTCCCCGCAATATCAAAATTGCGGTTGAAAACTTGATAAACAAGGAGAAATAAAAATGGAAGAAAAAATTATTGAAGCCAAATTTTCGAAAAACAAACTGGCTCGTATTGTTCTAATCGCAGGTATCGCCCTCATCATCTTTGGCTTTATTTTGGGTTTAGTAACCTATTCAACGGAAGAAGGCTATGAATCTTTTGGTTTTGGTTATGGCGGTGTTTATCCCTATACCATCATTTATGACTCTTTTGGTGAATTCTTTTCTGATTTTATGCTCGATCCTTTCTATTATGGCGACGCGGAATTTGCCTTTGTTATCTATATCGGTATTTTGAGCATCCTTGCATCCCTATTCTTTGTTTGGGAAATGAGCCATTGTGTGTTGACGGTTACGAACAGACGCGTAACCGGTAAAGCAAGTTTTGGCAAGGCGGTTGATCTTCCTTTGAACCAAATTTCTGCTGTTGGATTGGGAATTTTTAGCAGAATTACTGTTGCAACATCTTCTGGTAGAATCCATTTCTGGTTTATTGAAAACAGAAAAGAAGTTCATGCTGCATTGACCGATGTTATCGGCAAGGTGCAGGTTGAAGCTGCTTATACACAGAACAATGCTCCCGTTGCCAGCAACGCTGATGAACTCAAAAAGTATAAGGAGTTGCTTGACAGCGGTGTTATCTCCCAAGAAGAATTTGACGCAAAGAAAAAGCAGCTGCTTGGTCTGTAATTCCTACATATCTACGGAGCGGGGCGCGTGTCCCGCTCCTTTTCCTGCCTGTTTCATTAGGGTATAGCCCAATGACAACGGAAATCCCCTCGCTTTTCTGTTTCACATATATTATATCACAATTTGAAATATTTCAAATTGTGAATATATCCTATTGACATACTTCCGGATTTGTGATAGAATAAAAGCAGATAAAGCAAGGGGGCTTTTGGAATGCGGGTTTTCTATGTGCGCTGCTCCACCATCGAGCAGAACGAAGCGCGTCAGCTGAAAATGGCAGAAGAGCAGAACGCCGAAAAGGTATTTGTGGACAAGGCAAGCGGCAAGAACACAGACCGCGCCGCCTTTAAGGAAATGATGGCTTTCGTCCGGGCGGGCGATACCGTTGTTGTTGAGAGCATTTCCAGAATTGCACGAAATACGCGAGACTTGCTTTCTATCGTTTCCGAGCTGACCGAAAAGGGCGTGGAGTTTGTCAGTCTGAAAGAGAACATCGACACCACAACCCCGCAGGGGCGTTTCATGCTGACCGTGTTCGGCGCTCTGGCTGAATTGGAGCGGGAAAACATTTTGGAGCGGCAGCGCGAGGGAATCGAAATTGCCAAAAGCGAGGGCAAATACAAAGGCCGCAAGCCCATTGATTATGACGGGGCGCAAATGAAAGTCCTTTGCAAAAAGTGGCGGGCGGGCGAAATCACCGCCGCCACCTACGCCGCCGCCTCCGCTGCCATAGTTGCCGCCGCCACCGCCGCCAGAATTACCGCCACCGCCGCCATGAAAGAGCTGGGCTTGAAGCCCAACACGTTCTATCGCAGGGTAAAAGAAATGGGGCTGTAAGCAGCTCTACAAAGAGAAGGGAGTGTATAGGAGTGAAACGTGTAAAGGAGCTATTAAAAAAGCCGTGGTTCTTCATTATTCTATTTTTGGCGTCATTGATTATTCCCTTTGTCATTAACTGGGCGTACAAGTGCGGATTAAATAGCGAAAATACCTTTGTTACGATGTGGGGAGCCGATGATGTGCTTTCTTTCTATGGGAGTTATCTTTCTGCCATAGGTACGATTGTTTTAGGAATTGTAGCAATATACCATAATGCTGGATCCTGGAAAAGGGTTTGGTTATTGCCGATTTGCTCCGCAGCAAGGGCGGCTATCCAGCGCCTCATGAAACGCTCCTTTCGGCAAAAATGGCGGGTGGGCAGTATAAACTGCGCCACCCGCCGTTGTTACGACTGAATTTGTTATCCTTTGACACCACCGGTCTGTAAGCCGGAAACGAAATATTTCTGGCAGCAGATGAAGATGATGAGCACGGGGAGCAGGCTTGCCACAGACATGGCAAAGACGTAGCCCCACTGCGTGAACTGGTGCTGGCCGAAAAAGCCCGATATGGCGATGGGCAGCGTGCGCTTCTGGGTGTCGTTCAGAACCGTCAGCGCCCACGGGAATTCCTCCCACGCTGTCAGGAAATTGAAAATGCTGACGGATGCGATGGCCGGGCTGGCCAGCGGGCAGATGACCTTGAAGAACACGGTGAATACGCTGCCGCCGTCCATGTAGACAGCCTCGTCGAATTCCCTCGGGATGCTCTCAATGTAGCCCTTGATCATGAACGTGGAAAAGGGAATGACCCACGCCACGTAGAACGGCACCAGCCCCAGCAGCTTATTCGTGAGCTTGAAGAACGAGGCGAGCTGATACTGCGTAATGATGAGCGTCGTGCCTGGGATGATCATCGTGCCGATGACAAGCGCAAAGAGCGCCCTTCTGCCGGGGAAGCGGAAGCGCGCCAGACAGAAGGCCAGCGCTGACGAGACAAAGGCCGCGATCACGACGGTCAGCATGGCGACAATCGCGCTGTTCAGAAAATTGACGTAGAACTTTTCCTGGCTGAAGATGTACACATAATTTTCCAGCGCAACGGTATCGAGCGCGGGAAAAAACTTCGGCGGGAACTCATAGAGCGCACCGTTTGGCTTCAGGGACGTGCTGATCATATAGATCATCGGCATGACCGATACCGCGCCGCCGAGCAGCAGAAGCACATAGCGCAGGATGTTGGACGGGAGTTCCCGTTTTTTCAGTGTATGCATGGCAGTCCCTCCTACGAATTGGCTGCGTCCTTCTGCTTCATGGCTTTGAATTGCAGAATGGCGAGGAAGATGAGCGTTACAGCGACGACGAACGACAGCGCGGCTGCGTAGCCGAACGAGCCGGTGTTGAACGCTTTGTAATACATCCACGTGAGAACCGTCTCTGTCTGGTGCATCGGCTTGCCGCCGGTGATCATCTTTATGGACGTAAAGACGTTGAAGCCGCCGATGGTCAGCATGACAAGCGCAAAGAGGATCGTCGGCTTGATGCTGGGCAGCGTTACATAGAAAAACTTCTGGAACGCGCCGCAGCCGTCAATACCTGCCGATTCATACAACTCCTGGGGAACGCTTTGCAGCGCGGCCAGGAACACCACCAGATTCCACCCGACGCCTTTCCAGATACCGAGCATCATCGCAACTGTCAGCCCGCCCCAGTGGCCGTCGAGCCAGCGGATGTTGGACGCCGTCAGGTGCAGCACGTTCGTGAGCACGTAGTTGAGCATACCCTCGGTGTTGAAAATATACCGGAATATCAGCGAGACGATGACCCAAGAGGTGATGACCGGGATGTAATAGATCACGCGGAACGTGACACGGAAACGTGGGATGGCATTGATGAGCACTGCGGCCAGTAAGCCCAGGATCATCTGCCCCGGTACGGTCACGAGCGTGTAGATCAGTGTGTTCGCAAACGCGACCCGGAATGTCTCGTCGGAGAGAACGTCGATGTAATTTTGCAGCCCGATGAACTTCTGATGCTGCATCGAGCCGAGATCCCATTGCAGAAAGCTCATGTGCAGAAGCTTCCCGATGGGGTAGATCGTGAACAACGCAAAGACCAGAAGCCCCGGAAGCAGCAGAAGGCCGACCTGAAGACGGTCGCGTTTTGATTTCAGTTCCATAGAGCAGCTCCTTTCAAGCAGCCCTGCGGCTGCCTCCGATTTGCCATATTTTCAAAGCAGGCCGGAGCCTGCTTTGAAAATAGTTGCATTTGGTTCGTCTATCTGATATACTGTGTTTATTCGGCAAGCAAGCCGTCGATCGTCACAGCCAGCTGATCCAGCGTCTTCTGCACGTCCGCGCCGTTGACAATCATGTCGGTCATGGCGACGGTCAGCGCGTTGTCGATCTCCGACCAGGAGGCAACGGTCGGGCGGGCCTTGGCCGTCGTGATCGCCTCAAGGAACGGGGCAAAGGACGCATCCTTTACGGTCTGGCTTTCCAGCGCCGCCGTGCTGACGGGAATCTGGCCACACTTGGCCATCTCTTCCTGGGCGTATTCGCTGGTCATGAACTTCATGAATTTCCATGCGCCGTCTTTGTTGGCGGTATTGAACATGGCAATGTCTTCGCCGCCCAGCACGGAGATCGAGCCGCCGGAACCGGCAGGCACCTCGCTGGTGCCGTAATTGAAGTCGGGATATGCACCGGCCAGCTCCGCGGTCTTCCACGGGCCTTCCAGCAGCATCATATACCGGCCGGTGCCGAAGCCGTCGGTCATGGGGATGTCGCCGCTGTTAAAGCCGGTGAATTCGCCGTCTGCGTAGAGGTCAACCAGCTTCTGCACGGCTGCAACCGTCTCCGGGCTGTTGACATAGCCTGTAGCCGTGGTGCAGGCGTCATCCGTGATGCTGCCGCCGTTGCTCCAGATGTAGGGCAGGACGTTCCAGCCGGCGAGGGCAGGCTCGTTCAGACCCCAGACCTGCTGGCCGTTTTCGTTCGTGCCGGACAGGGCATGGATCGCGGCGAACATCTCATCCATCGTTTTGGGCACTTCGATCCCGGCGGCTGCCAGCGCGTCGGCGTTGTAGAACAGGATTTTCGTATTCGTGTTGAGCGCCAGTGCATAATAGCTGCCCTTGACCATGGAAGTGCTCATGGCGCTGGGAAGAAGCTGCCCCGCAACATCGTTAAAATCGCTCATCTGCTGATCCAGAGGAACAAGAATGTTCATTTTCTGGAACTCCGGAACCCACGCGATATCCAGACGCGCAACATCGGGCAGGGTGTTCGAGCTTGCGCTGACAAGGATCTTGTCGTGGAGGTCAGCCCACTCGTGGGAGACGGCGTTGACCTTATAGCCGGGGTTCTCTTCCTCGAATTTGGGAATCAGCACATTCATCAGAGTCTCATTCTCTGCGGACTGCGCGCTGTAGTGATGCCAGAAGTTGATCACAACGGGTTCTTCGGGCGTGGCTGCGGGCGTTTCTGCCGACTTGTCATCGGCGGGAACGGCCGCGTTATTTGCGGGCTGCTGGGATTGGGCAGTGTCTGGCGCTTTTTCGGCGCATGCAGTGAATGCCGCTAACATCACTGCTGCGATCAGGAAGAGCGCCAGCATTTTTTTGATACTTGTCTGTTTCATGATTGCACCTTCTCCTTTAATTGATTGTTGATGGATCGGATTATCTTAACGGACTTTGCAGGAAGCTCTGTTTCAAAGCGTCCCGGGTCGTCCGTCAGGATCGTGGGATGGAAGGGTTTTTCCTCCGTCATGCCGCCCGCCTGGCAGCAAAGCGTCCACTGGGCAAATTCCCGCGCCCACTCCGGGATCGGGAGCCGCCCGCGCCAGGGTGCCGCACCGGCATTCAGGATAACGAGCGTCTGCTCACCGGGCACCCAGCGCGAAAAGGCGTATACATTTGCCCCATCGTCCGCCAGCACGGTGCGGTAGTCGCCGTCCGTCAGGGAATCGGATGCGAGCCGCAGGGAAATGAGCTGCCGGTACCAGTTCAGCAGCTGCCGGTCCTGCTTTTCCCCGTCCCACTGCATCGCCATGCGGCAGCCGGGGTCGTTTGAGCCGCTCAGGCCGATCTCGTCGCCGTAGAAGATCGCCGGGGAGCCGGGGAACGTCATCTGCATCGCCACGGCCAGCCGGAGCCTCGCCTTGTCGCCGCCCGCTTCATAGAGGAAGCGCGCCGTGTCATGGCTGTCCAGTAGGTTGTACATCCGGAGGTTTGTTTCGCCGGGGTACAGCGCCAGCGCCCTGTTGAGGCGGCAGCCGAATTCCGATGCAGGAAGCGCGTCCTTCGCCAGCCACGCCACAGCCGCGTCCCGGAAGAGGTAATTCATCGCGCTGTCCAGCCGGTTCCCATTCACGAGCCGCCCCGCGTCGCCCCATGTCTCGCCCAGCAGGATGCAGTCGGGTTTCCATCCGCGCATCTCCGCGGCGAAGGCCTCCAGGAATGCGGTCGGCAGTTCGTCCGCCACATCCAGCCGCCAGCCATCGATATGGAATTCCTGCAACCAGTACCGGCCGATGGAGAGAAAGTAGTCCCGAGCGTCCGGATCCGCCAGGTTCAGCTTCGGCATCCATTTGTAATGCCCGACGCAGTCGTAATTCTGCCGCTCGGCATCCACGGGATAGCTGTGGATGAAAAACCAGCTGCGGTACGGCGAAGCTTCGCCGTTTCTGACAACGTCCTGAAATTTGTCCCACCAATAGCCGCAGTGGTTGAACACGCCGTCGAGGATGATGCGCATCCCCCGGGCATGTACGCCGTCCACCAGCCGCCGCAGGTCGTCCTTCGTGCCGAAGGCCGGGTCGATCTCGAAATAATCGGCCGTGTCGTATTTGTGATTCGACGGCGAACGGAATATCGGCGTCAAATACAGGCATGTCACGCCGAGAGACTGGATATAATCAAGCCCCTCCGTGATTCCCGCAAGGTCGCCGCCCATGAAATTCTCCCGCGTCGGCGGGGCACCCCAGGCGTCCGCATCTGCCGGGGTGCGGGAGGGGTCTCCGTTTTTGAACCGCTCCGGGAATATCTGATAGTACACCTGCCGGCCCCGCCACCCGGGTGCGGAAAAGCCGTCCGTCGGGTTCGGCCAGAGGAATTCAAAGAAATTCCCGTTCATGGCAGGCTCCGTCTCCTGTAAGCCGTTTGCGCCGAGCCACAGCTCGTCCGTTCCGGCTCTCAGGTGGAAACAGTACCGGGTGTATGCCGCGATCTGGCCGGTGCAGACCGTCGTGCGGTAGTAATCGTGCAGCGCGTCCTGCAGCGACACGTGCAGACGCTGCCGCCGGATCTTCGCCGGATCCATCTCATAGCGCATCCAGTACCATAGCTCCGCCTCGTCCGCATCCCCCCGCGCCGTGATGAGCTGAAGCTCCAGCGTATTGCGCGAGCTTGGGTAGATGTAGTCCGAGGTGGGGCGGTGAATGATGGCCGCCTGATTCAAATGGTGATCGCCTCCGTTTCTTCTTGTTTTCTCCGCATCGTCGAGGTGCGCTCAATGAGCTTTGTCGACAGCAGGATCTGCCGCAGGCTGGTCTGCGGGTCTTCGATCTGTTCGATCAGAATCTGCGCCGCCTGCACACCCAGGGCAAACGTATCCACATCCACGCTGGTGATGGGCGTCTCGGCCAGCTCCGTCAGCGGCGTGTTGTCACAGCTGATGATGCCGAACTGCTCCGGCACCCGCAGTCCCAGCTGCCGCGCGGCCCGCAGTGCGCCCAGCGCCAACCGGTCGTCGCTGCAAATGACGGCATCTGGCGCATCGCTGCCCTGCAAAAACGCCCGGACGCAGTCCATGCCGCTCTCGACGGTCGGCAGACCGTGGAGGATGCCGCCGTCCGGAACGGACAGATGATTTGCGGCAAGCTCGCGGCGATAGCCCGCAATGCGATCCTGATTGAAGACCTCCTGATCGCCGTCCGAAAGGAAGGCGATCTTCTGATATCCCCGCTCCAGCAGGAGCTTGACGGCTCTGCGGCCGGCCTGCACATTGTTGATATCGACCCAGTTGGCCTCCGCGCCGACCTCCTCCGAGCGGCCGAGGATCACACACGGCACGCTTAAGTCTTCGATTCTGCGCAGCAGCTCGTCCGTCACCAGGGAGATCGGCAGCACCACGCCATCGACCTTTTTTCCGGCAATCAGCCGCTCAATGGAGGAAATGCCGCCGAATGCCGCCGCGCCGTTCGTGATGATGAGATTATAGTCGTTCTGGTGCGCGGCAGTCTCAATGCCGAAGACGGTGTTGTTGAAGAAATTGTTGGCATAGGCCGTACCGTCCGAGATATCAATTACCAGCGAGATCGCGTGTGCCGAACCGTTGGCAAAGCTGCGCGCGATATCGTTGGGAACATATTTGAGTTGCTCCATTGCGGACACGATTTTCTGCTTCGTCTCGTCCGAAATGACGCCCTTTTGATTGAGCACGCGCGAGACCGTCGACGGCGAAACGCCCGCCAACCGCGCCACATCCTTGATTGTTGCTGCCATGCTGCACCTCCACGCAAACGGTTTACTTGCAATTAAAGAAATATCAGGCAGAATTATAATTAAAATCCATGTATTAAATTAGTTAATAATGATAATTGCCGAATTATTATAATATTCCGCCATGTAATTTATGCAACCGTTTGCTTAACGTCATAGTAGCACGATTTTCCACAGAAGTCAATTTGTCAGTTTATACAAGAAAAAACTGGTTTTCTGTGCAGGTAGACAATAATGGCGCGTTCAACGTAAATTGAGAAACTTTTTTCGGTCTCCATATTCTTCTACACTTTTTCAGGCAATGAAAAAGGCCGGGATAATACTATTTCCTGATTAAAATTAAGATTTTAATCAGGAAATAGCATCAGAAATGCGGACTGGGGGAAGGATGCCAGCTTCCGCAGGGTCAGGCCGCCAACCAACTTCATCTGCGGGTTCTTGGAAGCGTCGGGGCTGTACTTATCCAGAATAGCTGCCGCTGCCGGATTCTTCAGAATATCCTTTACCTTGCTGTCGAGAGAAAATGCCGTGATTGTTTACCTCCTGTGTATTGATTTCTGGCAATATTATACAAAGAAAACCTTCAAAACGACAGCCTGCAAAGTGCGGGATTTCCAAATGCCGGAGCCCGCCAAAATGACGGCCTGAAAACGCCCCTCATCCCCTATGTGCCCGCGCGTAGGCGGCGGGGGTGGTGCCGTAGCGTTTTTTGAAGCATTGGATGAAGTAGGATTGGCTGCAAAAGGACAGGCTGTATGCGACCTGGCCGTAGGGCATTCCGGCGGTGAGCAGAGGCAGAGCGGCGACCAGCTTCTGCTCCTGGATGTAGCGGCTGACGGACTGGCCGGTTTCCTGGCGGAACAGGTGGGACAGGCGGCTTTCGGACAGGCCCACCTGCCCGGCCAGTGCCCCGACGGTCAGCCTGTCGTGCAGGTGGATATGGATATAGTGGACGCATGCCTTGATCTTCGGGGAAAGGGTGTGTTCTTTTTTTGACGCCGCCACGGCCCGGACCAGCTCGATGGCCCGGCCGCTCAGGTATTCCACGCACTGGTCAATGGAGAAAAGCCCATCGATGTGGCGGATGTATTCGTCGCTGAGGTTGTAGGCGTCGGTTTCGTCCAGTCCGCCCAGGATGGCATAGTGGGTGGCAATGGCCACCACGGAAACGGCCCAGAATTTCATCTGCCGCAGCGAATCGGCGGACATGCGGCCGATGACAAAGCCCGCGGCGAAATAGCGGTCCATCGCCCGGCGCAGGGCGGCCTCGTCTCCGTCCCGCAGGGCGGTGTACAGGGAAAGCTCCAGGGAAAAGGCGGAGTGGGTTAACCCGTCCTCCCGCTGGGCAAACAGCGCGTCGGGAGACGGAGGAAGTATTTTGACCTGATATTTCACGGCGTTCACCTCACTCCCATCATACAGCAGAAAACCGATATTTACAACAGAATTATGATATATCCGATTTCATGTCAATGCTACAATAAAATCAAAGGAGGGAACCCTATGGGAAAAAGAACACTGGAAGAGAACATGGCGCTTCTGACCGGCCAGGGGATGTGGCATACCCGCCCGGTGGGGGACCTGCCGTCCATCCATCTGTCCGACGGCCCCCACGGCCTGCGCAAGCAGCAGGAGCAGGAGCGGCAGAACAATGTCAGCCAGGTTTCCACCTGCTATCCCACGGCCAGCGCTCTGGCCTGCGCCTGGGACGAGCGTGCGGCGGCGCGGCTGGGGCAGGCTGTGGCGCGGGAGGCCTGGAACGAGGATGTGGCTGTGCTCCTCGGCCCCGGCATCAACATCAAGCGCTCGCCGCTGTGCGGCAGAAATTTTGAATATTTCAGCGAGGATCCCTACCTTTCCGGCCATCTGGGCGCGGCCTATGTGCGCGCCGTGCAGCGCGAGGGGGTGGCGGCGTCGCTGAAGCACTTCGCGGGGAACAATCAGGAGACCAACCGGCAGACCGCCAACAGCCAGATCGACCGGCGCGCCCTGCGGGAGATTTATCTCAGCGCCTTTGAATATGTGGTGAAAACCGCCCGGCCCGCCACGGTCATGGCGTCCTACAATCGCCTGAACGGCTGCTATGCCTGCGAAAATCCGGCGCTGCTGACCCGGATCCTCCGGGAGGAATGGGGCTTCGACGGCGCGGTGATCTCCGACTGGGGGGCCTGCGCCGATCTGGCAAAATCCATCCAGGCGGGGATGGATCTGGAAATGCCGGACAGCTGCGGCATCCACACCCGAAAGCTCAAGGCGGCGGGGGAGGTATCCGAGCAGGAGATCGCCCGGGCCGCCGGACGGGTGGAGCGGCTGGTCAGGGCCTACGCCCCCCAGGGGCGGGAGAAGAAGGACACCGCCGATTCCCACGAGATCGCCCGGCAGCTGGCCTGCGAAAGCGCGGTGCTGCTGAAAAACGACGGCATTCTGCCCCTTGCGCCGGATGCGCAGGTGGCGGTGATCGGCACTCTGGCGGAGCAGATGCGCTTCCAGGGCGGCGGCAGCAGCCACATCAACACGGCCCGGACGCCCAACGCCCTGGCGGCCCTGCGCGGCCTGGGGGTGAACGCTGCCTACGCACCGGGGTACTCCCTCCGGGATGAGGAAAACCCGGCGCTGGAGGAGCAGGCCCTGGCCCTGGCCTCCGGCGAAAAGACGGTGCTGTTCTTCGGCGGCCTGACGGATCAGTACGAGGGGGAGGGCTACGACCGCAGGAGCCTTTCCATGCCCGAAAACCAGCTGCGCCTGCTGAACCGTATTTGTGACGTAAACCCCAACGTGGTCTTTGTATCCGTCAGCGGCGCGCCCTATGACATGGCGTTTGAAGGCCGGGTGCGGGGAATTTTGCAGATGTACCTGGGCGGCGAGGCAGCCGACGAGGCCTGTGCGGCGCTGGTCACGGGCCGGGTGAACCCCAGCGGCAAGCTGGCGGAGAGCTGGCCCTACGCGGTGGAGGACACCCCCTGCCACGGCTTCTTCGCCACGGGCAGCGACGACATCGAATACCGGGAGAGCATCTATGTGGGCTATCGGTATTACGACCGCTTCGGCGTCCCGGTTCGCTTCCCCTTTGGCTTCGGGCTGAGCTACACCACCTTCTCCTACGCGAATCTGGAGCTGAACTGCGGGGAATATACCGGCGGAACGCTGGTCGCTTCCCTGGATGTGACCAATACCGGCCCGGTGGCCGGGGCGGAGATCGTGGAGCTGTACGTGGAAAATCCCCCCGCCGCCTATCTGCGGGCGGAAAAGGAGCTGCGCGGCTTCCAAAAGGTGACGCTGGCCCCCGGCCAGACGGCGCGCGTCACCCTGGAGTTGGACGAGCGGAGCTTCTCCATCTACGATGGGGGCCGGTTCCTGATCCCCGGCGGCCGGTACCGGGTGCTGGTGGGCAGCTCCAGCCGGGATATCCGCCTGGCCCAAAGTATAAAGGTTGCGGGTGAGGCGTATAACCGGGACGACCGGCAGCGGCTTTCGGAATATTTCCAAAAGGATATCCACGGCGTGTCCCAGCAGCAGTTTGCCGCGCTCTACGGCGCGCCCCTGAGCCATTTCAGTGAGCGGAAGCGGGGAGATTACAGCCTGTATTGCTCCCTTCGCCAGCTGGCGGAGGCGTCCATATTGGCGCGGCTGCTTCACTGGGCGGCGCGGCCGCTGGTCTATTCCATGTTCAAGGGCATTCCCCACGACGATCCGGAGGTGGTGATGATGCTCCAGGGCGTGGAGCACGGAACCATCGACTGCGTGGTGTGCCAGAGCGGCGGGATGCTGCCCATCCGCCTGGCGGAGGCCATGGTGCTGGAGGCCAACGGCCACCGTGCGAAAGCATTCCTGAAATTGATAAGGGGGTAATCTGTATGAAAAAAGAGGGTCTGGACGGAAGAACCAAATGGTGCTACTGCATCGGCGCCACCGGGCGGGACGCGGCCTATGCGCTGGTGAGCATGTATCTGCTCACCTATGTCCAGTACACCATGAAGCTGACCGTCGCCCAGTTCGGCGTGATCTCCGCCTGCATGGTGGCCTGCCTGGTCTGGGACGCGGTGAATGACGCCCTGATGGGGATCATCATTGAAAACACCCATTTTAAAAGCGGCAAATATAAGCCGTGGATTTTGTCCGGCGCGATACTGAACGCGCTGGTGATCGCCGCGCTCTTTACCCTGCGGCCCCAGGGCTGGGGCTTCGTCGCCTTCTTCTGCCTGGGCTACCTGCTCTGGGGCATGACCTACACCATGAATGATATTGCTTACTGGGGCATGCTGCCCAGCCTGAGCAGCGACCCCAAGGAGCGGGATACCCTGGTGACCCTGATGAGCGTATTCATCTGCGTGGGCCAGTTTACCGTGGCCGGGGTGGTGCCCACGGTCATTGCGGGCAATGCCATCCGGGCCTATCGGGTGACGGCCCTGATCGTGGCGCTGGCGTTTATCGCCTTTCAGGCCCTGGTGGTGCTGGGCGCGCGGGAGACCCCCCGCCGGGATGACGGGGAGAAGGTGACCCTGCGCAAGATGTTCACCATCTTCATGCGCAATGACCAGCTGGTGCCCATCGGCATTGCCTCGGTGCTGTTCAATGTGGGCAGCGGACTGCTCATCATCTTCGGCGTAAACTTCTTTTATTTCGAATTCGGCTATGCCGACAGCGGCGAGCTGATCTTCCTGTTTACCGTGATGTACGGGCTGGGAACCCTGGTATCCCAGGCGCTGTATGCCTTCCTCTCCAGCAAAATGCACCGCATGACCATGCTGAAGCTGTGCATGGCGGCCATCTGGGTGGGCTACGCCATGCTCATGGCCTTTGGATACGTGCTGCCCAGGAGCATCGTTTTGCTCAATGCCATCGGCTTTGTGATTTTCTTCTTCCAGGGCCTCTATAATCTGGCGGTGATCGTCATGCTGAACAACACCATCGAATATGACGAGCTGCGCTTCGGCGAGCGGCACGACAGCGTGATCTCCGCCATCCGCTCCTTCTCCGTCAAGCTGGCCGGTGCGGTGAATCAGGGCATTTCCGCCCTGGTGCTGATCGTCAGCGGTATCTATACCGTCAGTCAGAATATCTCCGGCCTGGAGATCGAGGTGGGCAAGGGAAGCCTGACCAGCGCCCAGGCCCTGGAAAAAGCCAACGCCTTCGCCGCCCAGGTGCAGCCCCGGCAGACCCTGCTTTTACGGCTGGGCATGGTGGCAATCCCCATCCTGACCCTGACCGGCGCGTACCTTTTGATCCGCAAAAAGTACCGCCTCACCGAGGAAGCCTATGAGAAAATCGTCGCGGAAATCGCGGCGCGATAGCAAAACAGGGCCGGGTGCAATTTGCCCCGGCCCTTTCCCTGCGGATTATTTACAAAAAACCTCAATTGCCTCGTGGGCAGACTGCGCCGTCCCGCTTAAAACCTGATAGTTCCCTGCATAGGGACAATGAGCGCGAAGAGAATTGCGCCGTGCAGGCCGTCGCTCAGGGCGGACCCGGCGAAGAAGCCGACGAGCGCGGCAATGACCATGATGATGACGGATGCCACGGTTCTGAACTTTTTCATGGGAATCATCTTCCGACAAATAAGATGCCTTAAAATAGGTCCAGCGTGCTGTCCAGGTAGATGGCTTCCCGGACGTGGATGTGGTATTCGGGCTTTACCATGTAGTAAAGCAAAAATTCCAGCAGAAGAGCGCTGCCCAGGCTGCGGCCCTCAATCTTGAAGTTGGTAAAGCCCATGGGAAGATAGATGCTTTGAATATCGCCGGTGCCGATGAAGCCGGGGCCTGCCATGGCGCGGGAGAAGCGGTAGCCTTGGCTCCCCTCCGGGGCGCGGCAGCGGTGGTCGGGGCCGTCCTCCCCCAGGGCCTTGCGGCTGACGGCCTCGTAGCATTCCCGCCGCTGGGTGCAGCCGAACCAGCAGCATTCGTTGCACAGGAATTCTGCCTTGCTTTTCTGGGCGGCGGTGAGGCTGCCCAGCTGGTCAAAGGCCCTGTTCAGCCGGAAGTCCGGCACCACATAGCGGAAATCCTCCCGGTCCAGCTCCGCCCGCAGCGCCCGGAAATCGGTGAGCACCTTGGTGGTGGAGGAGACAAAGTAAAGCCCCGGATAGTGCTCCTTCAGATATTCCAGCAGCAGGTCGGAATGCACGATCACGCCGTTGCCCTGACGCCTGCTCAGCAGGGCGCAGAGCCGGTTGCATTTCCCATCCGCCAGATGCTCGGGGCGCAGCAGGGAATTGCTGAAGGTCAGCCGGGCGGAGATGCCGTATTCCTCTATCAGCGCCAGCACCTGCCGGGGGTCGTCGTCCCCGAAGCCCACCCGGCCGCCGCCCCAGACGCAGTCCGCCGGTGCGCCGTAGATGGAGCCGATGCCGCACCAGTCGTAAAAATATTCCCGGTGCTCCCGGAACAGGGGCAGAAAGACCCGGTAAAATTCGTAGAATTCAAACAGCCCCGGGAGATGGTAGCGGGCCGTCCTCCCGTTGCGGCCAGGGGTCACAGGACCTCCGCGTCCTTGGGGTAGGCGTTCAGCACCCGGCAGCCGTCCTTGGTGACGCAGACCAGGTCCTCGATGCGGATGCCCACCCGGCCGGGGATGTAGATGCCCGGCTCAATGGAGAAGCACATGCCCTCCTCCACGATCACCTCGTCGGTGGCCGAGACGTCGAAGGGCTCATGGACCTCCATGCCGATGCCGTGGCCCAGGCGGTGGATGAAGTAGGGGCCGTAGCCCGCGTCCTCAATGACCTTGCGGGCGGCCAGGTCGATCTCCTTGAAGGGGATGCCCGGCCGGACGGCGGCGATACCGGCCAGATTGGCCCGGAGCACCGTGTCGTAAATTTCCTTCTCCGTGTTCTCGCCCACAAAGAAGGTGCGGGTCATGTCGCTGCAATAGCCATCCACGATGCAGCCCATGTCCACCACCACGTTCTCGCCCCGCTTCAGCACCCGGTCGCCGGGGACACCGTGGGGGTCGGCGGCGTGGTCGCCGTAGGCGACGATGGTATCAAAGGAATTGCCCTGGGAGACCTTGGCAAACAGGGCGTCGATCTCGCTTTGCAGCTGCTTTTCACTCTTGCCCACGGCGATCATCCCGGCCACCTCCGCCATGACGGCGTCGTTGACCAGGGAGGCGCGGATCATCTTCTGCTGCTCCTGGGGCGTCTTTACGGCCTTTACCTCGTCGATCACCGTGCCCAGGGTAAGCTTCAGCTGCGGCTTTATTTCCTGAAGCCGCAGCAGGAACCGGGCGGGGAAGCTCTTGTCCACGGCAACGTGCCCCTCCAGCAGCTGGGCCAGCATGGCAGCGCCGTCCTGGGCGTCGGAATACCAGACCGCAGGCAGCGTCCCGTCATATAGGAACAGACGGTTGACCAGCAGCGTGGCGGCCGCGTCCTTGGTCACCACCAGCGCCAGCAGCCGCTCGCCGGGGGAGAAGCGGACGCCGGTGAAATACCAGATGGCGTTGGGGTCGCTGATCAGCGCCGCGTCAAAATGCCGGTCATTCAGCCGGTCAACAAGTCTTGTAATGGAATCCATATCGTTCACTCCTTGTGATTGATTCATTTCTGCCCCATTATACCATATTTTGCGGGCCGTCACAAGTGAAAAAACGCCTTTGGCCCATTTGAGGCTTGCTATTTATCAAAGAATACGATATACTTAAGGCAACACCGCACAATTTGGCAAGAAGCCCCAGCCTGGATTTTTGGCTCAATTCAAAGTTTGGAAAACGAGGGAATACTGTATGTATTTCTTGTTTTTCAAACTGAAGAAGTGGGGCAAAAAGACGGCTGCGGCTCGCAGACACAATTGCGCGGTGTTGCCTTAATAAAATAATATAATCAATTGAGGAGAGGCACAATGGAAAATCGAGAGACCTTCAGTTCACGGCTGGGGTTCATCCTGGTTTCCGCCGGATGCGCGGTGGGGATCGGAAACGTATGGAAATTCCCCTACATTTGCGGAAAGTTCGGCGGGGCGGCCTTTATTCTGATCTACCTGCTGTTCCTGGCCGTCCTGGGCATCCCCATTCTGGTGTGTGAGTACGCCGTGGGCCGCGGCAGCCGCAAGAGCTGCGTCGCCTCCTTCCAGGTGCTGGAGCCGAAGGGAAGCAAATTCCACTGCTACGGCGTCCTGGGCATGGGCGGCAATTACCTGCTGATGATGTTCTACACCACCGTGGCGGGCTGGATGATGTGCTATTTCTGGAAGTGCCTCACCGGCGACTTCACCGCCGCCGCCATGACCACCGAGGAGGTGGCGGCCCAGTTCGGCGCGCTGACGAATAACCCCACCCAGATGATGTTCTGGGCCGTGCTGGCCACCGTGCTCTCCTTCGGCATCTGCGCCCTGGGCGTGGTGAACGGCGTGGAGCGGATCAGCAAGTGGATGATGGTCGGCCTGCTGGGGCTGATCGTGGTGCTGGCGGTGCATTCGCTGCTGCTGCCCGGCGCGGGCGCGGGCGTCAAGTTCTATCTGGTGCCGGACTTTGCCGCCATGGCGGAGCGGGGCATGGGCAATGTGATCTTTGCCGCCATGAGCCAGTCCTTCTTCACCCTGAGCCTGGGCATCGGGGCCATGTCCATCTGCGGCAGCTACAAGGATAAGAGCGCCTCCCTCACCGGCGACGCGGTGAGCGTGACCATTCTGGATACCTTCGTGGCGCTGATGGCCGGCATGATCATCATCCCCGCCTGCTTCAGCTTCGGCATCGAGCCTGGCTCCGGCCCCTCGCTGATCTTCATCACCCTGCCCAATATCTTCAATCAGATGTCCGGCGGGCGGATCTGGGGCACGCTGTTCTTCCTGTTTATGTCCTTTGCCGCCATCTCCACCATCATTGCCGTGTTTGAGAACATCCTCTCGTGCACCATAGACCTGTGGCACTGGAGCCGCGGAAAGGCCGTGGTGATCAACACTGTGGCCATGATCGTGCTGTCGGCCCCCTGCGTGCTGGGCTTTAACGTGCTCAGCGGCATTCAGCCCCTGGGGGCGGGTTCCGGCATCATGGACCTGGAGGACTTCATCGTCTCCAACAATCTGCTGCCCCTGGGCTCGCTGGTGTACCTGGCCTTCTGCGTCAACCGCTACGGCTGGGGCTGGGAGAATTTCCTGGCCGAGGCAGACGCGGGCAAGGGCATGCGCTTCCCCCGCTGGGCCAGAGGCTATATGCGCTTCGTGTTGCCCGCCATCGTGGTCATTATCTATGTCAAGGGCTACTGGGACATGTTCCAGCCCAAGGGGAACGGCTACCTGATCCCCTGGATGATCGTAGCCGCCGCGTTCCTGGCGGTGATCGGCTGGATCGTGTTCGGCGGCAAGAAAGGAGAATCTGCAAAGTGAAAGAAAATCGTAAGCTCCTGAAGGAGGTGCTGGCGGATATTCAGCACGATATGACCGATGAAGAGGTGCTGAATCTGCTGGCAGACAGTAAGATCTCCGTTAATCCCGCCAAGGAAAGGGAACAGTATACCATTGGACAGCGGGCGGCGGACATGATCGCCAGGTTTGCGGGAAGCTGGGCGTTCATCTTCACATTCACCGGCGTGCTGATCCTGTGGATGGTTGTCAATGTGCTCCTGGCTGCCAGGGCGTTTGACCCCTACCCCTTCATCCTGCTCAACCTGGTGCTTTCCTGCGTGGCCGCCATTCAGGCTCCGCTGATCATGATGAGTCAGAATCGCCAGGAGGAAAAGGATCGCCGCCGGGCGGAAAACGACTATAAGGTCAATCTGAAAACCGAGATCATGATCGAGGACATTTATGACAAGGTCAACGCCATCCTCGCCAAGCAGGCTGCCCTGGAAAAGCGGCTGCAAAAGGAAGAGAATGGGGGAGCCCCCGAATAGACCGAAGGGAAAATGATCCAATATATGACAGGCTCCCAGGCGGATACCGCCTGGGAGCCTTGCCGTAGGCACGGGTTATTTGCACAGGTTTGCGATCACGTCCGCGTAGATCGCGGCGCATTGGAGCAGCCCCTTGAGGGAGGCGCGCTCGTTGGCGCCGTGGCAGTTGTTTTCAAATCCCGGCTCCGCCGGGCCGAATGCCACGCCGCCGGGGATCTCGTGGACATAGGTGCCGCCGCCGATGGAGAGGCAGTAGCCCTGCTTGCCGGTGTAGGCCTCATAGCTGCGCAGCAGGGTGCGGACAAATTCGGAATCCCCGTCCACCGCGTGGCCTTCGGCAAATTTTCCGTCGCATTCCCAGCCCTGGGCGGCGAACAGCTGCTCCACGTGGCCCTGGGTGGTCGCCTGGGTGGCGCACAGGCTGGCGCGGCAGTCGAAGCAGGCGGTGAAGCCGCCCTCGTTCAGGTTCAGCATGGACAGCACCAGGCTCAGTCTGCCGGAGATCTCGTCCTCCATGGCGATGCCCAGGGCCTTGCCCTCGTTGTCCCCGTAGGGGAAGAAGCGGTGCAGGGCGCGGATGGCCGCTGCTGCCTCGTCCTGGGCCAGGGGCAGGGCGCACAGCAGCTCCAGCATGGCGGTGATGGCGTTCTTGCCCCCGTCGGGATGGGCGGCATGGGCCTGAACGCCGGAGGCCCGGATGGCCACGCCGCCGCCCTCCGCCTGGGCGGAGAAGCTCACGCCGGTGCGCGCCTGTACGTCCTGCATCGCGGGCGTCACATCCTGAACGGTCAGGCCGGTGATGGCGGCCGCGCAGTTGCCGGGAGCCACATTCACCCGGATGCCGCCGTCAATGGCGGTCACATGGCCTGCGGCCTGGGGCTGGGGCTGCCAGACGGCCCGGAAGGTGGGGGCATAGCGGGCCTTTTCCACATTGATCACCGGGAAATCCGCGTCGGGGGTGATGGCGTAGGGCGCGTAGGGGTGGGAGGCGTAGTAGTGGGCGATGTCCCGGGAGCCGGTCTCCTCATCGGTGCCCAGGATCAGCCGGACGTTGTGCCGCACCGGCAGCCCCAGCTCCTTGACGCACCGCATGGCAAACAGGGCGGCCAGCGCCGGGCCCTTGTCGTCCTGTACGCCCCGGCCATAGACCATATCGCCGTCGCGCACCAGGGCAAAGGGATCGGTGTCCCAGCCCTCGCCGATGCCCACAATGTCCAGATGGGCCAGAATGTGCAGCAGGTCCGCCCGGTCGTTCAGGTCGATGGTGCCCACATAGCCCTCGTCCTCGCCGGTGGCAAAGCCCCAGCCCCGGGCCAGCTCCAGGGCAGTCTTCACCGCCCGGACGGTGCCCTCGCCAAAGGGACAGCCGGGGGCGGGCTCCCCCATGGTGGAGTCCACGGCAATGAGCCTGGCCAGTGCCTGGGTAAATTCATCCTCCCGCCCGGTCATCCAGGCATGGATCTGTTCCTTCAACGTCATCGTATATCCGCTCCTTTTCCGTTTTTGTACGCAAGGTCATTTCCTGCGCTGTTTCTGGCTCTATTATAGCAGAGATCCTGCTTTTTGAAAATATAAAATTACATGCCCGCTCCATTTTCGGAGGGGCATGTCTGCGGATCATTCAGGGTCGTCCTCGTCGTCGAAGTAGATGCTCAGATCGCCCAGGTCGCTAAGGTCGTCCCATGCGGGATCTTCGTCTGCGGAGGGTTGCTTGGCGGCAAACTTGGGGGTATGGGCTGCTTCCCCGGACTGGGAGGCCCTCCGCTGGGAGGACGCGGCCGGAGCGGCCGGACGTTTGGGCGGCTCCTGACGCCTCGGGGCTTCCTGACGGTCGCCGTAGAGCTTCAGGATGATGACCGTGGCCACAATGCCCAGAATGGCGATCAGGATGATCATACCGACCACCACCAGCAAAAGGTTATTCGACCGGGTGGGGGCATCGGGGATCACCGTGGGCAGCGTTTCCTCCGTAGCCGTGGCCTCGCCCCAGGGGGTCAGGGTGGAGGCGGTGGGGCTCACTGTTACCGTTGGGGCCGTTGCCTGGGTGGGGGCGGTGCTTTCCTGCCCCTGCGTGGTGATGTAGGTCACGGCGGCGCAGGTGGTCTTGGTGGCGGCGCTGATCTCGCTGCCGTTGGTGCAGCGGACGGCGCAGTAGTAGTAGGTGGTGCCCGGCTCGTAATCCGGGGTGAAGCTGGCGGAGGTGGCCCCCAGGATGGCCTTGCCACCTACGTTGGAATTGATGGTGTTCTTATACCACTGATAGGTCAGCGTGGTGTTCTGCTCGGAGGTGAGGGCGGAAATTTGCAGCGTGGTGCCCCCGGTGGGCTTCAGGTTGGCGCTGGCGGGCTGCTGCTGGATGGTGGGAGAGGTCAGCTCCTGATTCATCACGCTGATGACGGCGGGGTCGCTCCACACGTTGCCGTCCAGACCGACGAACTCGGCTCGCACCCGCCACTCGTCCAGCGCCTTCGGGATGCGGTCAAGCCCCAGCCGTTCGCTGTTCAGGCCGGTGACGATCAGGCCGGGGAAGCGCTCCGGGGCCTTCTCGGCCAGCACGTCAATGCTGCCGCCGGGATTTTGCAGATGCCAGATGATGTCCAGGCAGGAATCCGCCCGGGCCACGAATTCAGCATACCCGCCCTCACGCACATTTTCGCCGGTGGGATGCTTGGTGATGATGGGCTTCCCGCTGGTAGGGGGATTCGCCGGCGGATCCGTGGGCGGAGTGGGATTGCTGGGAGTAGTATCCCCAGACTCGCCGCCAGTGCCGGAACCACCGCCGGACTCACCGCCGGTGCCGGAACCACCGCCGGACTC